>Ga0208767_1001663_pt1 | contig 17392 bp, 27 predicted proteins | sample VirMetDEL_Mar_21_FD_184514 | JGI IMG/M metagenome (GOLD analysis project Ga0208767, IMG submission 184514) | Aqueous microbial communities from the Delaware River and Bay under freshwater to marine salinity gradient to study organic matter... | ecosystem: Environmental > Aquatic > Marine >... | reverse complement strand
GTCCATCTGCTGTAGCGTGGGCTACTAATTGATCACTTGAGTATGATGCCATTTTTTCTCCTGTTAAATTATTGTGTGGGCCGAAGCCCACACTTAATTAATTATTATACTGCTGTTGCGTCTTGTAAATTGTTAGCTTGAACATACGTAAAAGTAACACTTACTTGACCTGTAGTTGCAGTACTTCCTGCAGCTATAAGAGTCGCTGTAATTTGTGTATCAGCATCAAATCTATCAGCTTCATCTAAAGCGCCGTTAGCTATTGAAGAAGTTTCTCCTAAAGTTTTAACGTCAGTATTACCGATAAAATATGTAGCTGTTCCTGTTTTTCCAACTGAAACAGTTGCTGAAGTACCAGAGTTACTGACTACTGCAACTCTAATTGTAGTTGTAAGTAGTTGTGAGTTTTTTGGTATTACACCTACGTTGTAAGTAGTTGTTCCAGCTGCTACTGCTGCATCAATCATAATTGATTGAGACATTACAACTTGACCAACGTTTGCAACGTTATCACCAAGTGTTGTGCCTGTAGTGTTTGAAATCGTTCCCGCTCTTATTGGTCCCGAAAATGTTGTGTTTGCCATATTATATTCCTCCTAGAATATGTAAATATAGTCCTCTAGGGCTGTCGACTATACGCGTCTATATTTACTTGTTTGTTATTAATGTATAGTGATTAATTTATAGCTTAGTTTTGTGGGAAGTGCAAGAGAGCCTTAATAGAAAGTGCGATTTCAGCGATGTAGCTTTTGATTAAGTAGCTACTGAAACTTGTGGAGCCGAATCAGCAATTGCATTTTCTCTAGTAGCAATCTTAGCCTCTTCATGCTTAATTTCATTGATAACTTGTCTTATCTTGCTATCAATTCTGACCATATCAAGAGTATATCTACCGTGTGTATTATGCTCTTGTTGCCAGCTCAACTCCAAGGACGTTTTTTGTTTGTAAAGGTCTGTTATCATTTACAATTTCCTCGTATGTTAACCATGTTTTAGCCAGACTATAAAAGTCTGATTTGTCCCAAACTATATCATTTTTTCCTAGTTTGTCAACTATCGCATCTTCTAATGCCTTGCCATCATTAATGGCTTTAACATCAAATTCTGTCCAGTATCCATATGCTCTGATTTTGATTTTGTAAGGTTTTTCCATAGTTTCCATAAGTTGCAAAAAAAATGGGGCCGAATTGTGTCCGGCCCCATTAAATATTTAGTTGCTTACTGATTAAGCACCTGGAGATGAGAAGATACCTCTAGGGTCAGATACGCCAAATACGTATCTTTCTCTAGCTTTGTATCTAACATTGCCAGTATCAAAGTCCCCTTCCATCTTAGTTGTAAGTGGAGCTCTGTTAAAGTGCTTCATACCGTTAGGCACATCTGTAACGATAAAGAACGCATCCGCATCAGTTAGGTAGTTGTTCACTCTGTATCCTTGAGGAATCATACCCATTGATCTTACTGCGTTGATATCGTTATCAGCTGTTGACGTTCTACCTTGAGATTTCATCAATCTCTCAGCAACAAACTGCAGAGCAGAAGGAATAATCATTTTTACTCCTTTAGCTGCAATTTTTAAACCTCTTTCATCAGTGAAAGCGTTGATATCGATCAATGCTTGTTCTAATGAAGTTTCGTTTAAGTCAGACGCTGTAGCAAGTGTGTTCGAGAACGTACCAGCAACCGTTGGGTGTGCTGTGTTGAATAAAGTTACACCGTCACCTGAAGTGAATGATCCACCAGGTTGTCCATTGTTTAATGGTGATGCTCCTTTAACATTTTTCGTGCTCGCCATCGATCTCGCTAATGCTTTTGTGTATCTAGAAGCAAGTCTGTCGTACAGGTTATCTTCAATAGCTTCCTCAGTGATAGCAAAAGCGAGAGCAATTGTCTCGTTAGTGTATCTAGCTGTGAAAGTTTCTTGCGCATTGTCAAAAGATACGCCAGAACCTTCTGGTTTTACTTTTGCTTGTGCGAAACCTGACAACATAACTTCTTCTTCAAAAGCTCTGTCAGATGACTCAGTTGTGTAAACCTCAGACCATTGCTGCTCATAAGATTTATATTCCAGGCCGAACAAGGCGTTCAAACCGGGCTCTAGTTCTTTAACTAGTTGATTACGTGATATAGCCATAGTTTATTCTCCTTATATACCTGCTACGTTGTTTCCAAGAAGATGCTCACATATCATTACTCTTAAAGCAAAACCTGCTTCAGTAGTATCTGAATGATCTGGATCTTTAGAAACTCCGATTATTTTTAATTGTGCGATACCTGCCGCTGTTGTAGCCGAAATTTTTGATTTCGAAATAAACAGTGGAGTTACCCCAACATCGTTAACTTGATCAGCACAGTGACCTACTTCGTTCTGATTGAAAGCAGTATCTGCAGACATAACCTCAAACATTTGTTGAGGATTGTCATTTACAAAAGCTACTATATCAGTCGCAGCATTAGACGCTGGTGAAAAGTTACTAAATGTTGGCTTATTTGAAGTTGCATCAGTATAGAATACTCCATTCAGGGTACCGAGGTTATTTGCCCCTCCGTCTCCTGACGCAAGTACTACTCCGTTTGCAGTTAATTGCACTAAACATGCGTGCGAAATTAAAGCAGAAGAAGCAGCAACACTGTACTCTGAAAGTCCAGCGTTATTATATGCCTGACCAACCATTTTAATGGGTCTGAATCCAAACCCAACTGTTGACGCATTAGCCATATTGTTTTCTCCTTATGTAAAACTACTATCCGCAGTTTTACGGTTTATGTTAATTCGTTGGTTTGGATCGTTAAATTCTTTTAACTATCGTTTGCCACCGAAGGTACGAGATGTTCTATCAATATCGATAGGCATCCTTCTATCCTGTTCCTTCAGTAAATCGTTATCAGTTGCATCAACTTGATCTTGAGCTTGTTGTCTATAATACTCTTCTCGTTGACGCGCGATTTCTTCTGGTACCCTTGTCAGCACAAGGCCTCCGTGACCTATTACTCCAGCGTATTTGCCATCTGTGATAGCTGGGAAATCATCGTTAGGATATTCATCGACTCTTACAAGTTCATACCCAGATCTTAGTCTTCCTTGTATGTTCTTAGTGTCGGGAACTCCCAAAGTTTCAATCCTGACCCATCTGTGTCGGTATCCGTTTGGCGCGTTGGGCGTATCTAAGTACGATGGTGGAGTCCAAGGTTTTAAAGCTGCTTTTGGTTTTACCTTAGCTGCCTGTGCTTCAACTTTTGTTGAATCACTTTTAACTTGGCTCGCACGAGTTGGTTTTTTATTTGTCATATGCTTATACCTCCTTCGTGATTAATTGTTTTGCATACTCTTCTAATGGCACACCTAGTTTTTTCGCTATTGCGACCTGTGATGATGTGAGCCTCACAGATTTGCGACCGGCCTTTGAACTACGCGTTGCAGAGGCAACGTTTTGTGTAGGTTTGCTAGTCTGTTCTACCTTAGTCTTACCAAATTTATGTGGAAATTCCAACCTAATTCTTTTGTCTATCTCTACATAATATTCGTCAGATTGAGGATCTAAACCCTCTTCTTCGGTAATTTTTCTGTGTAAATCAAACGCAGTGTAAGTCATTGCGCTATCTTTACCAAACCACTCATTTCTACTAGCCCATTCTTCGGCTCTTGGATCTGGTGGCGGAGTTTGTTGAACAGGTTGTGTAGGAAGAACCGGTCTAGCTTTAGCTTCCTTCTCCTCCATAGCATGCCTACTTTTAATTTCAGCAAGTTTACCTTGTTCATACCCCAATTGAGATATTGAAGTTAAAGCTTCTACTTCAGCTTTAGCATCACCTTGTTCTCTTGCAATAGCTAATTTTGATTGAGCTGCTGCAATAGATGAAGCAATTCTTCCTTCCATCTCTTGTGTGTAATTTTTATCTAAACTTGTAGCCGTTTTACCTAACTCATTTTTTTCTGCTGTAACACGTCTAGCATACTGAATGGCTTCTTCTTTTTGCCTTTCAGCTTCTCTCATTTTTTTAGTTAACTTGGCTATTCTTTTCTTAACGCCTTCGCTATACTCTTCAACTGCTTTAGAGTTATCTGATTGCTTATTATCCCCTTGCTCCACAGCTTCTTCCTCAACTTCGCCGCCTTCTTTAAGTTCCTGCTTCTGTTCATTTCGAACATCCACTGACTCATCAGATTTCTCAAGTGTGTTATCGGACTTATTACTGTCTTCAATAGTTTCAATAATTGGTTCATTTGACTCTTTCTCCTCTACTTGTTTTTCTTCTGGAAATGTGACTTGAGCACCAGGCCCACTATCATCAAGATCCACTACTTTTGGTTCATTATCTTTTGGCATAGTTTCCTCCTATGGTTATTAAAATTCGTGGAATATATCTTCAGGGTTTTCCACGGTCGCTAAGATCTCATCGTCGTTGAGAAGTCTTACCTCACCCCCATCTATTTTGATACGTGATCCGGCATATCTTGCGAAGATAATCCAATCACCTTTCTTGCACCAAGGACCTTCTGGGTATCTCTCTTTGTCATAACAATGAGGACCCATGTCCAATACTAAACCACAAGTAGATGCGACCTGTGATCGTTCGATGGTGTCTTCTGCTAAAATTAAACCGCCTTTAGTTTTTTCCGCTTGTTTAAACGGTAAAACTAAAATTCTCCAACCCGTAGGTTTTGGTAATTTAGCTGAATCTGATTTTAAATCTTGTTGTTTTCTAACGCCTACCAGTTCTTTATTTGGTAGTTCAATCTTTGGCTTTTGTGCCGTCGAGGTTGATAACTGTTCCTTCATTTTCTTTTCGCTCCTTTTTGTCTAGCAGGCTGGATATTTCCTGACTTAAATATTGATACGTTCGTATCTGTCCTAACATATACTGATATTTCTCCATATTGTCAACCCCGCCCGAAGCCATGGCTGATACAATATCGTCGTGTCTCATTTTAATTATTTTTCTTATCTTATCTATGTATGTAAAGTCTTCCATTATTCTTGTTCCTTTGGTTCATAAAAATCTTCTAAGGCATCTAATTTTTCTTCTGCCTGTGAGATTTTTTCTAGTTGCTTATCTATTTCTTCTAAATGCTGTGGGTGTTCTCCAATACCTACAGAATTATCTAAATAGATTTTTATAACCGCATGTGCTTCTGCAATGTGCGATTCATATCTTTGTCTTAATGCTTCTAAGATTGCGTCTCTCATTAACACTTCCATCTTCTTCGTGCCTGACGGATACGAGAATTAGGGTCATTACGAGTTTTAGCGGAAGAGTTTCTTAATTGTCCTGCACTTCTAGCACAATATGACTTTCTTCTATTCGCAGCTTTTGACCCTTTCTTAACTTTTCCAGTCACGGCTGTTTTCAACTTGGACCCAGGGTTAGCTGCTCTATATGCTCTAACACCTTTTGCTGTCATACCAGCACCAGATTTAGTAGGCCTATAATTAGCCCCTGGACCTTTCGTTGTCTTTCTAATCGCCATTACTTTTTCTTTTTAGGCTTCTTAGCTGTTTTTGCTGCTCTTCTAAAGTTAGCCGCTGTAGGCGCACCTTTAGATCCAGGTTTTCTCATTTTTTCACCTGAACCTGCAGCGATTCTTTTTTTCTTCGCATGAATGTTTGCGTATAATCCACGTTTTGCCATTATGCTCTTCCTCCTCTTTTGTACCCCATTTTTTTAGCTATGTGAGGTGCTTTCTTTTTTAAGGCTCTTATGCCTTTGCCTTTTTTACCTTTTGGTAACGGTTTTTTCATTTTTGCTCCTTAGTTTTACACTCGCATCTTTTTCCAAAGATGATGTTTATTATTTTAGTAAATAATTTTTTCACTACTTTTTTTTCTTAGCTTTTGTTTTTTTTTTAACAGATCCACCTTTTTTCATCATAGGCTTCTTCATCATACCGCCACCCATCATTTTTTCTCTAGGTCTGTTACCATAATCGTTTCTCATATTTATCTCCTTATTTTTTTCCGTTACGGAAAATTTGTGTACCCTTTATACCAAAAATACTGGCAACTACAAGGATCCATAAATTCGTAAACCAGCTTGGAAGCGATTGAAAGTATTCAAAAAACAATTTTACCTTCTCCATCGCAGTTGGATCATCCGACATAACTGCCCACATTAACACAATGATAGGGGCTGAGATTATAACGAGCACAAATTCGTCCTTATAATCGTTTTGTCTTGCTTCAAGTAGTTTGCCTTGGTAAGCTTCCTCACCTCGGGCCATCTTTTCTGCGTGCATTAGTTGTGCATCAGACATAGCCATCTTAGTCTTCTGGCGGTTAGAATAAATTTTACTTCCAGCTTGTAATGCAATCTTGGCTAGACTGAACCAGGCCATACTAATACCAAGTAGCTGTTTTCTTTTTGTCTTTTAACATTGCACGTCTGCCTCTAACTTCTACAGTCGTACCTTTGTCAATTTTGTTATAGACTCTATAATCGTTAGTTTGGATTTCTGATCTTGGATCAATTCCTACTTTACTCGGAGAGTCACTAACTTCAACGCCACCTGTTGAAAACCCATCTTTGTTAACGCCTTTGTCTTTTGTAATTTTAACCATAATTATTTTTTCCTTAGGGCTCTACCAAAGCCTCTTTTAGCTTTACCACAACCAACTCTGCCACCTTTTTTAAGATTAGCAACTCCACCAGCATCTGCAATTCTTGTCATGCCTTGATCAAAGTTTGCTATGTTCTCAGCAATGTTAGCGTCACCTGTAGTACCTGAATTCATTCCAAAGTATTTTGGTGTTAAGGGTTTCTTTTTTCTTCCACCCATAGCTTTTGCAGCTAAGATTGCAGCTCCAACAGGAACTACTGCTTTAGCAGCTTTTTTTAATTTTTTTCCAAGTTTTTTTAACATAGTGTCTCCTTTGTATACTATCTTCTAGGTCCTTTCAAGATCCTAATATCTCTTTGTTTAAACCTATCATTTTCTATCTTTGCTTCAATACCCATCTGTGTTTTTTCTAAAGATGTATCAGATCTTAGCTCTGCTAATTCTTCATTTTGTGCTAATTTATCTTCATGTTGACCTTGATTCATCATAGCCTTCATTCTGTCTAAATTAATCTTTTCTTGACCTTCAGTCTCTTTTCTTCTGTCATCCATAGCTTTGAGATCAAGTTCTCTTGCTTTTAATTTAGCAATTGGGTCGTTTCCTAGTTGACCCATGATCTTATTCTCTTCTTCCATAAATTCTTGTGTCATTTCTGCAATAAGTTTTGCTTTTCTAGACTCCATAGACAACTGCATACCTAATAACTGTTGTTGTATTTGCATAAACTGCGGAGATTGTTGCATTTGTGGCCCTTGCGCCATTAATTGTTGCATAACTTGTTGCATTTGCATTGTTTGTGCAATTTCTTCTCTAAATTCTACTTCAATTTGCTCTTGTGCCATTAAACTTATGTGTTCAAAAATATTTTTCTCTAATGCACCTAAAATCATCGGATTATTTCGTGCAATATTCGTTGACATAAAGTTTAAATGCGAAGTTATGTGCGCTTGATGGTCTTGACCTTTAAAAGCTTGGAAAGGTTTGCCTGTCATTGCTAAAATATTCTCTTGTGCAGGGTCAATTGGCTGAGGTGGCTGAGGCGGAGGCAAGATTTTATCAATATCTCTTACTCCAATTGCAGTATACATCGCTCTGTACGCTTCATATAGGTTATGAATTTGCGGATTTGACTGTGCAAGTTGTAATTCTGTTTGTGCCATCGTAATTCTTTGTGATTGTGAAAAAATATTTGGGTCTGCTATAGGTAAAATATCTACTTTGTCGTCAAAATCTGCAACTTTTATGTTTCTTTGACCTCCAACTACATCGTAAGGATACTCAGGTGGTAAATAAGTTTTAAAAATTCCTGCTAATAATTTAAATTCACTTTTCATCGCCACATACAATCTTTTATGTATGGCTGACATGACCCTGGAGCCTCGCTCTAAAAGGGCAATAGTCGTTCCAACAGCTGCCTGTTGGTTGCCGTCACCGACTTGCATGTCAGCTATGGCGGCAAATCGTTGTCCTGCTTGTACCACAATACCCATCAACGACAATAAAGTCTGTGATGGTTCTTTAAATGGTAAAGGCATAAACGCATCTCTGATGTTTCCACCAGGTGCATCGACATCTCTAAATTCGCCGGGTTGTATAGACTGTGCTTCGTCTCTTACCCTGATACCACGCTGTTTAAATCCTGCAGGTAAATTACTTAAAGTACCTGCATCTAATAATTGTCTTAGAGCTGTTGTGGCAGTTCGTGATAAACCACCAATCATGTGTATTAAACCAAAACCATAAAAACCTAGTCCTGGTAAAAATTTAAAGTGAACAAAGTATTGTATCTTTGTTCTTGTAGGATCATCTGGTTGATAATTTCTTCTAATAGATAAAATTTCTCTAGAGCCCATTTCTAATGTTACAATGTAAGGTAATTTAATTCCTGTTGGTTCTCCGTCTTGACCTATATCTTCAAATCCTTCTAAATCTAAATCAGTATGACACTCAACAATAGAAAACATATCTTCTTGTCTTGTTTTTGTAATACCTTCTAGTTCTCTTTCCTTTTTCTCTACTTCTGTTTCTTGATCGTAACCAGGTTTGATATCTACGTCTCTATAAAAACCTGATACTTGTTGTTTTCTTAAATCGTTCTCTGACATCTTTAATGTGTGACACACCGCTTCTGCATCTTCTAAAGATGACGCTGTGTAAGGCACGATTAAATCATCAGCCGGTACGAATTTGGAAACGGCTCTACCTAAGAGCTCATCATAATAGACTTTCTTAAAAGTAGAGCCGCTAAGAGGGAGATAAAAAAGCATTTGATCGAACTCGGGTTCATACTCCTTCATCTTATCCATGAGCTGATAGTTCATGAAATCTTTTACTCTAACAGATTGTTCTTCTTTTGCTCTGTCAGGTTTTCCCATGATCTGTGTATGTACAGGTCCTGTTGCGGGAAGTAATTCTTTGTAAGCTTGTGCTTGAAACTGTGTTACCGCTTCTGCTAGTACAGGGTGCGTGGCACCGGAAGCGCCTTGAAACGGTTGTGTTGGATTTTCGTATTTAAATCCTAATAAATCTAAACCTTTAACATAAGAGTCTTCCCAATCTTTTCTAGATTGTTTGTACTGCATATAATTTTCGTAAAGTGTACTTGCTAAATCGCCTAAAACTTCATCGGGTAATAAATCAGCTAAGTTATCAAAATGACTTTCAGTACCTGCTTGATTAACTGCACCAGGTTCAAAATTAATTTCAGCACCACCATCATCAGTTTGTGTTACTTCAATATCATCAGGTGACGGTATTCTATCTTCGGTAACTTCTGTTTCTGTTGCTGCGATTTCTTCTTCGCCAGGTACTTTTATTGTTTGCTCAACGTTAGGAAGAGCTTTATCTATATTGTCGTCTGCCATTTAATTTCTCCGAGTTCTTGATTGTTTTAACTTGTTTTGTAGGAACATTCAAGCCCTGTGGGTTTGGCCCACTTCTAGGTGGGATTAGGTTAGTTTTAACGTGTTGCATATTTGCAACAAGTGTTTTGTTTGTTTTACTCATCTTTATTCAAAAGGTTGTAAACAAACCCTCTGCCTTCTGTGTATTTTTTATATTGATCATATCCTTCATACCCTAAACTTAATGCAAGTCCAGGTAATCCTAAAAATTTAGATCCTGCTCTAATGGTTGCTGGATTCATTCCTAATCTTAAAGCTTTAGATAACATACCCGTTGGATTCATTCCTCGTGTTGCCTCTTTAGTTAAAGTTCCTGCAAATGCTGGACCTAAATAATTTAATGGATCAGTTGCAATATCTTCTGCAGACTCACCTTCATAAACTTGTCTAGCAACGTTTAATGGTGTAGTTGCCGCTATACCTAAGGGTGTAGCAAATCCAGATAACGCTTTTCCAACCGGTCCTAATCCTGCTCTTACAGCACCAAAACCTTTTTTCTTTCTAGCATCAAATAATTTTTTAGAACCAGGAACCGCAGCTGCAGCTAAACCTAGTTCTGCACCTATTGCAGACTCATCCAATAATTCTGGTGCATCACCAACTGCTGCTTGTCTTTCTTCTCGTTCTAATTGATCCGCTGTTTCAAGGATCATAGCGTTAGCTTGTTTGTTGTTTGTTAAATACGTTTCTGGATCATCGTTTCTAAAAGCTTTGACCAGGGCTCCGGCGCCTGCGCCAACTCCTGCTGTAACTGCAAATGTTTTTCCTTTGGCTGCAAAATTTAAAAAAGATCTAGCTGCATTTCTAACTTTACCTAATGCTGCTGATGTTGGTTTAATTTCTTCTAATGCAGTTGCTGCTTTAATTGGATCTGCTTCAATAGCTGCTGCACAAGTTTTAGATATACCACCTGTACTGTAATCAAGTATTGATCTACAAGCTTGTGGTGCTCTCTTAACTGCATTAACTAATTTTTTAAACTCATTATATTCTTTTCCTGAAGTTACAAAATCTGAAGCTGCAGAAGCTTTTGGCATTCCTTTAAGACGTTCGTCTCCATAACTTGTAAAAAATTTATTGCTTTGTTTTAAAGATTTATCAATATCAAATAAAAGATCTGGTCCTTTAACCTGAGAAACTAAAGGAGTAGAATCTGTTATCTTAACAGTGTTTCCAAAATTAAATTTAAGACTATCTAGATAGCCACCTGTTCTTTTATTAAAATCTTTTGTAAGTTTTTCTATTTGTGATTTAATTTCTGGTTTCTTAGATTTTGATGCAGCTTTATACTCTGTAGTTAAATTCATTAAAGGTTTATCAAACGCTTCGTACTTAGCTCGATTAAATTGACCTGGAACACGAGTTGCTCTAGCTATATAGTTTTTAGGTAATTTAAGTGGACCTTTTTCACCTAAAGCTCTAGCAATTCTATGTTCTAATTGTAATGAACCCCCTTGACCAGCTTGTCCTGTAAACAGACCGGGAAACTTTTCTTTTAATCTTTTTAAAATTGTATTGTTATCATTAGTTAGTGATTTAAGTTCGGTTTGAAAAAATCTTTTATCTGCTGCAGATGTTCTAGGGTTTTTTATTTGCTCTTTTAAATGTTCTTGTAAATTAAATATTTTACCTACGTCTTTTAATTTTCTAGAAAAGTCAAAATTTAAATCTCGAAAGAATCTTCCAATAATGGAAGACTCTAAACCTTGAGCACCAATAGATCTTGTTACAGAAAAGTCTTGAGTAAACTTTCTCATTAAATTTCTTTCTGCGGTTGTGGGTTGGTAATCAGAGTTAGTATAAAAATTTGTTAGGTACTCTCTTTCTTTTTTAAAATTAGGACTATTAGCAAAAAACTGTGTTCCAATGATTTGACGAACAGCATTTTTTATTTCATCAGGTCTTTTTTTTCCAAACTCGGCTCCATAAATTTCAAATCCTCTTGGTATGTTAAATACTTTTGTTTTAGGATTAAAAAAAACAGTTTTGGGATCTACATTTTTTACTGCTGTATATTTAGGTTTATTAAATTTTTTATATAACGCGTTTTCTACTTGAGCAAAGTTTTTATATTTTTTTTGTTTAGTTAATTTTTTAATTTCATCAACTAGCTCTTGTGAGTATGTTTTTTTAAGATTAGTATAGTCACCTAAAAGTTCTTTTGCTTTATCTACTCGTGAACCTGAAAATTTTGCAATTTCATCTTTATATGTTGATTTTAAATTTTTAAAAAAAGAAATGGCTCTTTTATAACCGTCTGCAGTTCTCGGAAATTGTCTTTGCTGAGTGTATGTTCTATTTGTTTGACTATCACCTAAACCTTCTTGTGTAGGCCTAAACCCAACTTTAATAAAACCATCTGCTGATTCAGTGATTGTAATGCCTGGTACAGTTCCTCTTAATTTTAATAGCTCTTTTAATGTTGCCATTACATCTCCAAGATTTGTGCTAAGCCGCCTTTTTTCATTTTAGACTTTGGCTCCGCATTAAAGGTTGCTATAATCTCATCAATAGACTTACCAGAATCTTTTAAAAGAAACGCTTGTTCTATGGTTGCAATAGCTTCTGCCTTTCTTTGTAAGTTTGTATCATTGCCTACCATTTGTGCCATTTTATCAGGCATACCTGGAAATTTAACTTTAAGCGCCTCTGGTGTTAGTTCTTCAATAGGAAGTTTATTAACTTCTATTTGTAAACTTTGTCTGTAATAATCATCCGTCTGTGGTCCACCGTATTGTTGCATTGCGGTTAGCTCATCTGCTTCATCAGGAGTAAACAATCTAGAGTCACCAGACATTTCAGCTTCTTCAGCTTTCTTTTCTAAAAATTTTTTTCTACCTGATTCTCCTGGTTTAGGATCTAATCTTCCAGCTTTGTAATCTGTAAACATTTGAGCTTCGTAAGCTTTTTGATTTTTAATTAAATTATCTGCTTCTCTTATCGTCATACCATATTCATACCATGTTTCTGGATCACCTAAATCTTCAGCATACATCTCAACGTCCGCATCATCTAACAATTTATTTCTCTCATTAAACTTTGCAAACTCAGAAGGCTCAATCTCATCTGCAGTTTTAATTGTGTCTTTACCAAATTTCTTGTTACCTAATTTTAAAAGTGCGGCTATGCCATCTTTAACAGACTTACCGCTTTTAAAACCTGGTCTAAAACCTTCAGGTCTAATAAGTTTGATATATTCTGAAACTTTATCTGCAATATTTTTAACATCGTCAAAAGGATTTGATTCTATAATTTGATCAATTCTTGCAAACTCATCATCAGTAAAGTTACCTACATTTCTAAACACTACTAATGGGTCAGGAGCACTAGATCCTCCTTTCCCTAGATCTTTAGACTTAGCAATACTTTCTGCAACTTCAGGGGGTAGTTGAAAGAAATTAGGTTCCCTAGTCATTAACTGTCTAACTACAGCTCTTCTTCCACCTTCTGCTGAAACATAGTCACTAAAGTCAGCTGCACCAGATCTTATAAAATCTTCTTCTGATTTTGCTTTTGTAGCTACATCATCTGCTCCGCCGGTAAGTTTGTTTTTTAAAGTTTCAATACCTTCTTTAATTTTATTAGACATCGCTGTCTTGCTTGTGCCTAGTCCTTGTGTAAATCTCTTAATCTTATCTGTTTCTCTTAAAGACTCTAGACCTTGTTTGTTAAGTCCCCTGGTCCCTGTTTCCAGGTCAATAACATTAAGCGGTCCAGGAGGCGGGTTAAAAGTTTCATCAATCATTTTAAGATTGTTAAACATGGTGTTAAGCTGAACATCATTAAGTTTACCGGCTGTTACATAACCAGCGTCTTGTTCTATAATTTTTACTAGATCGCTTTTACCAAAACCTAGATCTAAAAAATCTTCATTAAGTTGACCTGAGAAAGTTGTACCTTTCATTCCCCGGTCCCCGGTTCCTAAGAAGTTAATATTAGATTTAGTGCCCATGAACTTATTGGGGTTGGCTCCTAGCTTTTGAGCTAGTCCTAGAATGTTTTCGATTAAAAATTTTCTATTAGCCATAATACTTTAAATTCCTTTTCACGATAGGTTCAGGTTTATAGTCATCGGGATGAGGAATCAAACCACCTTGTCTAATTCTCATCAACGCCTGAGTCATAGAATCCACATAGTCATCGTGATCACCATGCGGAAATGATGCACACTCTTCCACAACTTCTTGTGCAAAATGTTCGTGCATCGGGGCCCATACTTTGCCAGCTTCAAATAACGGCGCAATAGAGGCAACTCTTACGTGTTTATCATTTCCTTTGCTCGGCGTAAAGTTAATTACGGGTATTCCTATCTCTCGGAGCTCGTGCGTTAGTGGTATCCCTGATGCCTTAGCCTCGATGATAACAGAGTCTGGTCTGTGATCTAAATACTCTTGATGGGCCAAGCGTCTTAGTTCGGGGAACTCGTACCTGTCTTTAAACGCGTTAAGTAGAATAATATTATATCCTGTGTCCTCTGAATGAAAGACACCCCAGGTCGTAATCGCTGAAAAGTCAGACGAGGTCTTTTTTAAAAACGCTGTGTCGTATGATTGTATGGTATATTCTATTGGTGGTGGTTTCTTTTCTGTCCAGTCTTGCCACCACTCTCGTTTGATAATGGCACCTTCTTCGGCAGTCGGTGTTTGCATATATTGGGCATTCCAGTTGGAAACGGGGATCGAGGCTTTTGTCTTTTCTAGTTCCTTGATATCCCAATACTCTGGCCATACTGGTTTGTTGTTAGGTAAGATAGCAGGTAGCTCAACAACATCCCACGTGTCACCATCTTCATTTGCCATTTCTTGAATTAATCGTCCTGTCAAATCTTTGGTAGACCAACGCGTCATAACCAAAACAATTTTACCACCAGGTTGCAAACGCTGTCTAGGTCCTGACATATACCAGTTCCACGCTTTGTCAAAAGCAGAACCATCGCCTTTTAAATCTTGTTCTTTGTGTGGGTCATCAATAATTAATAGGTCGGCACCCCTTCCAGTTATGGCACCACCGACACCGGCTGCAAAATATTCTCCGCCCTGTTCGGTTTTCCATTTTCCTGCTGCCTGGGAATCTTCTTGCAGTCTAGTAGCAAACATCTCATGATATTTTTCTTCATCAATTAAGTTTTTAGTTTTTCTTCCAAAGTCAATTGCAAGATCCGCTGTGTGAGTTGCTTGGATTATTTTTAAATTAGGATTCTTACCTATCATCCAAGCTGGTAAAAAATAGGACGCAAATTCTGATTTTGTATGACGTGGTGGCATGTTCACAATCAAACGATTTATTTTACCGGTAGAAAGGTCATTAAATTTTTGTGATATATCTCGGTGGTGTTTACCTTCAATAAATTCTGGCCACATGTATTTTACAAAATTTAGAAAATCTCCAGTAACCAATTTTTGCATATTTTTTAGCTGATCAGCTAATTGTAAATCTGCATATTCTTGTGCCTCGTTTTCAGGCAAATTTTTTATAATATTTTTTGGATCTATCATTTCAAATCTGTTTTCAAATCAACCTACCATAACTATGCTTATTAAGCTATATAGACTATCTCTGGGACCCCTATGGCCTTTTAGGGTGGGCCCCCGCCCGTAATTTGCAAGCTATTTGCAACCTGCACTGGTACCTCTATGGGGTGGGCCCGCCCCAGTTTGCAAGCAAAGTTGCGACCCATTATGGACATAGTGTCAAGGAATATCCTTGACACTATATGATGTAGTTAATTAGCCATGCCACTCCGATGGTATCTTATGTGGTATGTATATTGCGTCGCCGACTATGATGTCCTCGTCGCCGTATTTATCTGCATACATTTTAGATGCAACTTCATTGACAGGTTTATCTTTTAACTTGCCCTCTTCATCAATGATTAATATGCCGTCATTAACTTGCACGACTTCCACATATCCACCTACAAACTTCTGCGCGTCTGATAGTGACGGGTCGTCGTTCTTTGATTGTATTTCTTTAACTGTCGTCATATGTCCTTTCATTAGTTAGTATTATAGAACAACTCAGTTAAGATTTTTAATATCTCCTCGTCTGATTTGCCCTCTGCTTTTAACTCGTCGTAGTGTTCCTCGTATGCTCGTTCCCACCACGCGTCATTTACTTCGCAACTCATTACTGGTTCTCCTCTTTAAAGGTTGCCTGTTGCTCGTTCCATACTTCTTGACACGCGTTGTAGTAGTCATTGTATGTGTGTTCGCAGTTTATACAAATTTTATTATTGTAGTCTGCCCACTCGTCATTGTGAGTATCTTCCTCACAAATTTTACACTCTCTATTATTTATCATATGTATTTATCCTTTCTATATAGGAATTTATACTATTCTGATTGCGTGTCAACCCCTTTTTCTTTTATTGTGTGATCATAATAAGTATGACCCCAACTAGTCGTATGCTTTGTTTTTGTAGGGTCATCAATCGGCGTTTCGAGTGCCTCGGTTCGTGGTGCGATTGCAACGATACGTTCTATATTAGCATTTGCAAAATCATTATAACAACTATTACTACAAAAATATTTATAGAACGAATTTTTATTCCACTCGTTTTGTTTTACTTTTCTAGTTCTTAAAACCTTAGAACCCTTGCTACCTCGCACCCTATCCTGAGTGCGAGATTTGTGGCAATGAGTTCCATGACACCAATAATGACTACTCATATTTGACTCTCAAATTTCCGACAGCAGTTCTGTATGCGTCTGCGTCTAAATCATAATAAGTCATGCATGGTTTATTATTTTTGCTTAACCATGTTTTACAATCATCAGTCCACTTTGCCTTACGTGTGATGAATGCTTTGTGTTTGGTTGCGAAGTATGTAATGTAAAAAGTTTTATTCTTTATCATCAATACCTACTTGTTGTGTGATGATGTATGTTGTTGCGTCATCATCTAATGTTTTTAATGCATTGACTTTCTTTACTGCCTCGTCAAATGTATTAATCGGCTTTCTTACTTTCTCAACTGAGAAATAATCCTCGTTAAGTTTTTGTAGTATGTAGTATTGCATAGTATATCCTTTCATTAGTTATATGGGATATTATATTATAATATCCCATATGTGTCAAATGTTAATTCACACTTTCGTATTGCTTACGCAACGCAATTTTTTGTTCTCTCGTTTGCGTTTTGTTTTTCATACCTTTAATCATACTAGCTAGATTGCTAGGGTTATAGATTGTTAAACCAGTAGAATTAGTTCTAATTAATTCTGCCTCGTCTAGCTCTATTCCAAGTTCTTTGGCTAACTCAATACCCTCGCTTAAATAACGATATGCTTTCAAGCCTATCTTTAACTGGTCGCATTGTTTTTGTATGCTATCAATCCACGTTTGGTGTGTGCTTACAACTTTAGCTTTTGCACTTCGCCATTGTAAAAAGATATTATATTCATCTTTAGTACAAGCTATGGCACGACTTCTACAATAAGAAGTACCAATAACATCAGCATAGTATGGTGCGTTAAATTCTTTAGTTAGTCCGATTGTGTTGTCATCATCAGAATAACGACTACTACTATTTTTGCCGAGTGCTTTATTGTTTGCGTCTACGTGCTTTGTTTTATGTGGGTTGCTATCTTTGCCAGATTGTTGGGCTATGATATCTGGGTTGCAACCTTTCTCTTTTAGTTCTTCTCTAAAGTATGCGTGTGCAAATTGTTCACAATCTTCATTACTATACTCACTACCAGTTAGATTGCCAAACAGACCAAAATCAAAATGTGATTTTGTTTCTGTCTTTTCGCCCTCATCATCTACATCTTCGTTATGTGCAAAGTAAAAGCATTTATCTTTTGCTACTACATCACAAGGGTCGCCATACTTCTTTTTAAAGACACGCAAAGTTGCGACATCTTCTTTTGGATATGACCTTTCAACAACTTGCTTTGCTAATTCAAAAGTAGATTTTTGTATAGTATCAAAAT
>Ga0208767_1001660_pt1 | contig 17416 bp, 10 predicted proteins | sample VirMetDEL_Mar_21_FD_184514 | JGI IMG/M metagenome (GOLD analysis project Ga0208767, IMG submission 184514) | Aqueous microbial communities from the Delaware River and Bay under freshwater to marine salinity gradient to study organic matter... | ecosystem: Environmental > Aquatic > Marine >... | reverse complement strand
CATTAGCGTAGCCGTTGAGAGGGGGGTGCGTCCTCCAATGCTAGTGCCCAAAGACAGTTCTTACCGAAAGGACGACCGTGCTGGCGGGGAAATCATGTTTGATCCCCACATTCCAAATGGCGTGCCCCAGCCCTACATTGTTCCATTCAACATTCAAAGTGTTGACTGGTTTATCCGCAGGCTAGAAGGGCAGATACGTTCTGCGTTCTTCAACGAGATGTTTAAGTTCTTTACTCAGCAGGAAATTGCTACCACTGAGAAGACAGCGTTTGAAGTTCAGATGCAGGCGGAAGAGCAACTCAAACTCTTTACCCCAATCTTTCAAAACATTGTGGACGAGTGCCTCAATCAAGTTATTGAGAACGTGTTTATTCAGATGTCTTTGGTCGGGGACTTTGATGACTTGCTTGAAGATTCGGGCCTTGAAGACATTAGCAATTTTAGCGTAGTATACAACAGCCGCATTGCTTTAGCAGTTAAGGCACAACGCACACAAGGTCTGCTTAGAGTCGCGCAAGCCGCACAGGTCGTAGAAGCGTTTGTTCCAGGTGCTGGTGCAAGATCCCTTGACTGGGAGCGTGGACTGAAGGAAATTGCCATTAACTCTACAGTGCCTGCCGAAATTGTTAATGATGATGCTACGATAGACCAGCTTAAGCAACGCGATGAGCAAATTGCAATGCTTACTCAGCAGTTGCAACAATTGCAAATGGCTGGGCAGGCGGTTAGTCAACTTGGTTCAGTAGGGGGGTAAATAGATTCGACGTTCGCGAATAGTGAACGGACGCCGCTGCGATGCGGCTACCTCCACCATTTTATGAAAGAAGGAGAAAAGGACTTAGTTAAAGCATATCAAGAATGCTTTAATAATGATTACGGCGAAACTGTTCTGCAGCATCTTAAAGATGTTTGTCGGATGAACCAGTTTGGCGTAGACCCAAATGTAACCAATGACGAGCTTAGAAGCTATCACTTTCTGAGCCGTATTGTTAATTATATTGAGTACATGCGGGGGCTTGAAAACTTTCAAAGACCTGAAGTGGATGGTCCATTTCGGATAATCAACGAAGTATAATGCCTACAAAGAAAACAGCAAAGAAAGCCACCAAAAAGGTGGCTACTAAAACTGCGTCTGCACCGAATGGTCCGACGCTTGAAGAGAGACTAGCCATGCCGGTTGAAGAGGCTTATCCCGATGCACCTGGTTTATATACCGCATATGGAGATAAGAATCCAGAATTCATTACTTGGCTAAACTATAATTATCCCGAAGATTACAAGATTAGGTACAAGTATAGGTACACTATTCTTGATGATCGAAAGAAACGCAGTGGTCCATCTCTGACTAGACAGTGCGTAGATGCCCAAAGAAAAGGCTTTGAAGATGCCAGGCAAAGACTTGGTTACTGTGCTGATGAGCATGGTTACGAGGGCATAATCAGGCATGAGTATGAGGTTGGGTACGAAAATGGCGGAGGTGTGCTGTGAGCGAAGAAACAGTTAATCCTTTAGCTGCACAACCAACAGAAGCACCTGTAGTTGAACAAGTCGAGGCGGCACCAGCCGCCCCTGCACAGCCAGTTGCTACTACAAACTTGAAGGATTTTATTGGCGATGATTTGTCGTTTAAGGAAAACATATTTGACAGATTGCCTTTGGAAGAGGGCGAAAATGTTGATAAGTATAAAGCCCTTGGCGATAAATTCAATTCGGTAAGCAGCCTAGCTAAGTCCTACTTAAACTTGGAGCGTATGCTTTCCAAGGAAAAGATGCCCATTCCTACAGACAACGATGGTGATGAGGTTTGGGATCAGGCTTACAAAGCTTTGGGCAGGCCAGAAACTCCACAGGGTTATCAGGCTCCAGAGGGAATAGATCCAGATGCAAAAGCAGCAACTGATGCAATCTTCCATGAAGCTGGGCTTTCGCAACGCCAAGCATCCAAGCTTTATGCGCGAATCGCTAAAGCCCTTGAAGACAACGCTAACAATCAGCAGCAACAGTCTACTCAAAGCATAGAGCAGGCGGTTCAAGCATTGGAAGCAGACTTTGGTCCACGAGGTGGCGAAAGCTATCAGCAAGCTTTGGACAAGGCTCAGGTAGTTGCAAAGCATTTGGGACTGGATGTTGCCGACTTCTGGACCATGCCTGGGTTTGCGTCTCGATTGGCATCTCAGTATGATACGCTAATGGGTTCTAAAATTAGGGGTGTAGAGAATACTAGCATAACGTCAGCCCAAAGCATTGACGAGCAGATTCACGACATTCAAAATAACCCGTCGAATCCGTATTATACTGCGTACCGAGATGGGGATCGTGCCGCTCACCAAAAGGTTTTAAAGCTTTTTGAAGAGAAGGCAGCATTAGCCCTTGGGTAATTATTTAAAATTTTACTTGACATTTTAAATAAAATGGTGTATAATATGCAGCATTCCAATCAGACAAGCTTATGCCCTGTGTCGGAAGCCCCTGCCAGTTTGACTGGGAACAGGAAATAAACCTGAACTACAACAACTAATTACATTACAATATGTCCTCACAATATCCTAATGCATTCTCACAGAAGTTTGCTTCGGACGTACATATTCAATACCAGCAGGGAGCTTCTCGTCTAAAGGGTAAGCTTGCTGAGCGTAGCATGGTTGGTGGAGAAGCTATGTTTTTGCCCCAGGTTGGAGCAATTTCTAGCGGAACCACTTACCTTCGCGGCTCTGATACTGCGTACATTGATACGGTACACGAAACTCGCAAACTCACTGCAACCCCAACTCGTTGGGCAGATCTTATTGATATGCCTGACCGCAATCGTAGCGTTGCCGACTTCCTCGGGCCATACGTCGAAATCGCTTCTGCTTTCTTTGGACGTTCTTATGACTCCACGGTTATCGCGGCTGCTACGGGAAATGCCACTGCTAAGCTAGCAGGATCGACTTCCGAATCTTCGGTTGCCCTTCCTTCTTCTCAACAGGTTGTTGTCAACCTAAGTGGAGCCAACGAAGGATTGACCCTTGCCAAGCTCATTGAAGCCAAGTCTATTCTTGGTAAAAATGAAGTTCCAATGGGTGAGCAGAAATACTTCGTCCACCGCCAAGAGCAGTTGGATGACTTGCTCAACAACGTAGATAAGGTCAGCGATTCTGACTTTGCCGCTGTTAAGGCTCTCGTAAACGGTGAAGTTAGTTACTTCATGGGATTCGAGTTTTGCCCGACTCAGTTGGTTAGCGTTTCTGGTGGCGACATCGCAAGCACGATTGCTTATACTCGCAGCGCTCTTGTTGCTGGTATTACTTCTGCTTTTGACGCTCGCGTTGAGCAACTGCCCACCAAGAACTACTCGTACCAAGTTTGGTGTGAGCAGGACATTGGCGCTACTCGCATTCAAGAAGAAGGCGTAGTAGAGGTACTCTGCGATCAGAGCCCATAGGCTCTTTAAATTCTAGGTTTTCCTAGTCTCTTTAGCTCACCTCCTTCGGGAGGTGGGCCTGGGAGTTTAACGTAAAAGAAGCATGGCAGTAACAAAAACCGATATAGTAAATTTGGCGGCAACCCATTTGGGTGAAAGAAGATACGCCGATCCTTTTACCGACACTAGCCCAACAGCCGAGCTTCTTAGCTTTCGGTATGACTTTAGTAGAAAAGAAGTGCTGAGGTCGCATACCTGGGGATGCGCTAAAAAAGATGTTAGCCTTTCCGCAGACGCAACTGCTCCAGTTCATACATGGAGCAAAAGATATTTAGTTCCTCAAGAGTCCTTAAGGCTTGTCAATATAGGCGACACGGACTTAGACGATTTACACTTTAAGGAGTACGAGCTAAAGGGGCAGTACATACACACTGACTTAGCTGCTCCGTTAAAGATTACTTACATTAGAGACGAAGAAGACACTTCTTTGTTTGATGCTTTGCTCATAGAGTCTATGGCACTTCACTTGGCAGCATCTTGCTCGTTGGCTATTGCTGATGACAAAGGGCTGACCCAAGGATTGTTTTCACTGTATGACAAAAAGGTAGAGGAAGCTAAATTTACAGATAGTCTGCAACGTCGCAGGCCAGTTGACAATATGTATGCTTCTTCTGCTTGGGATTCTCTTCACCACGGCGGCGAGGGAGCGATATGAGTTTGTGGACTAGAATAAACCGATTTAACGGTGGGTTGTGGTCGCCCCTATTGCATGGGCGTACAGATTTAGAAGACTACAATTCAGCTCTTAAAACTTGCACGGGTTTTATCCCTCTTAAATATGGTCCTGCTGAACGCATGTGGGGCTTTGAGTATGCGGCTGAAGCTAAGACTAGCAGCAGCATATTGTTGCCATTTAAATTTAGCCAATCGGTAAACTACATTATTGAGACTGACGGAACGTACATGCGTTTCTTTGATAGTTCTCAAAGCACAATTGGCAACGCCCAAGTTACGGTTAACATAGGGGATGTGTCGGCTTGGCAGGCAAGTACGGAATACAGGTATGGCGAACTGGTTAGCAATGGTGGAGTTGTGTACGCATTTGATACGCTCGGAGGTGGCGACTCTGCTGGCACATTTACCGCAGGCAACTGGCACGCTTTAACAGAAACAGAAACAACGGGTACGTTTATCTACGAAATTCCGTTGCCGATGAGCCAGTTTACGTCTTACCTGAACTACCCTATGAGGGCACAGGTAAATGATGTAGTCTATCTGGTAAATGAAAATTACGAGCCACTAACCCTGTCTCGTTACGGAGCAACCGACTGGCGAATAGAGGAAATTGAATTTACCCTACCTCCAGTAATTGAACAAAACTCTAGTACAACCACTCTGGCTGTTAATGGGTATGTTGGAAGCGGGGTAACCGTCACTGCATCATCTGCACTTTTTGAGTCCGGTCACGTTGGGAGTTATTGGGAGATAAGCGAAAAACGAGAGGCCCAAAAAGCAACCCAAGATTTATTTTCAGCAGGTACTGGCTCTCCTACTCCTTGGGACAGCGGTCCAGTCCCTATTTTTGGGGATTGGGTTTTTACTACGAGCGGAGACTGGAAAGGACAAATAGGTTTGTACAGATCTATTGATAATTTTTCTACCGAAGAACTTGTACATAGTGTTTCTAGCCAGGGGTTAGATAGTTTCAATATTACAGGAAGTGAGTCCAATCCTAAAGCTCAATATAAAATTAAAAATATAGGGACTTTTACTCCTGCAAATTCAGGCACTCATAGTGTAACAGGTTTAGCAATGATAACTGCACCAGCTATTGAGGTTAAAGGCAGTTTTAAAATTACTCAATACACAAGCTCTACTAGCGTAACAGCGGATTGGGTTGAGTCGCTTGACTCTACAGCAGGCGGTGCAGTGGCTGCTACTAAGTTATGGTCCGAGGGTGCATTTAGCAATGTACAAGGATGGCCTGCTGCTGTTTCTTTTTACCAAGGACGCATTTGGTTTGGTGGTACAGACAATCGCAAGCAAACTATTTGGGGGTCTGGAATTGACGATTTTAAAAATTTTGGAACATCCGTCCCTAACGTATTGGCAAGCGATGGCGTAAGCTACACGTTGTCTAGTGTAGAGCAGAACAAGATTAGATGGTTTGCTGGAGAAGACGCTTTGCTGATCGGAACGTCTGGAGAAGAATACTCTTTGCGTGGAGCCGACAACAATGCTATATCTGCTACCTCTGCTCCTCTAATTCAGGTTCAAAGTTCAATTGGCAGTGCCTACATACAGCCAAGACAAGTTGGCGGAAGTGTGGTTTTTGTTAGTCCTGAAAGACAGCGTGTGTACGAATTGTCATACGACTGGAGAGCTAGGGGTTACGCTGCTGAAGACTTGACTAGGCTTAACGCTAAAAACACTGGAGCTACTGGTCGAGCATACACTCAAATTGCTTACAGCCAAGATCCCTACAGAATACTTTGGTTACCCAACGTAAATGGTCAAATTGATTGTTTGGTTGTAGAAAAGCAAGAGGAAGTTCAAGCTTGGTTTGAACGCAAGCCAAATGATAATGGAATAGATAAGTTCTTAAGTGTTGCATCGGTTTACGGATCGGATGAAGACAATGTTTGGGCCATTTACCGAAACTCCATAACTGGAATTATGGACAACAAGTTTCAGGTAATGCGTTTGCGTTCTTCTGAAAACACAAGAAACTACCAATGGTTTTTGGATGCTGGCAAGGTTATACTTGGAAACAGCAGCGAAGCAACTTATCCCGATCCTAATCTTGGCAGCGACTTTACCCTTGTTACGGGAGCAGAACATTTAGGCTCTTACTCGTCCTTAACTGGAACTGTTAGCTCTAGCGGTACAACTGTAACGGGAACCTCAACCACTTTTACTTCTGACCTTTCTGTTGGAAGTTACATCAAAGCCGGTGGCAAGACCCAGCGTGTTGAGTCAATTGCTAGTGACACTTCTTTAACTACGACAAACGCTTTTAGTCCAGCATTGTCTGGGGCTTCGTTTGAACTAGCTCGTGGCAGGGATGACGTTTATGTTTTAGGCGATGGACTGGTGCTTGGCCCATATCAGGTGCACGGAGATCGGTTTAGCGTAGACGGAGAGTTTAGTGCTAGTTACAATTCAATTATTTACGGAGTAGCCTACCCATCAGAGATTGAGACAATGAAGTTGCAGGCACCAGCAGGCGATGGCATGTCCAGGAACAAAAACAAAAGGGCAGTTAATGTAGGTGTTGGTTTCTTCAGAACACTAGGTGGGGACATTGGCGTAAGGTATGATTACGAAGATGGTCAGACCGGGGAAAACTCCTACGAGATACAGTTCCGCACTCCCCAAGACAACATGGACACAGCCATTCCGTTGTTTACAGGCGAAAAGATTTTGCCATTGCCACACGGAAACTTTCGCTACTTCTCTTTATTTTACAAACAAACCAAACCACTTCCCGCGACAATACAGTACATGTCGCCACAAATTTTACCTAAAGGACAATAATGGGAGACCTCGCACAAGCTATATTTGGCGGCATACAAGGCGGTGCTCAAATTGCAATGGGCCGCCAGCAAAGGGCATTAGCTGAATACAATGCCAAGATTGCAGAATTAGACGCACAGCAGGCAATGCAGGACGCAGAAACCCAAGCGTTTATTGAACTGCAAAAAGGTCGCATGATTGTTGGCGAACAAAGGGTTGGATTTGCAGCAGGAGGTGTCGTGACAACCACCGGCACACCTGCAGTTTTAGCCGCTCAAGAGGCCGCTATGGCTGCTCAAAGAGTTGGAAATGTTATGATGCAGGGTCAGGCTGAAGCGTCCCGTCTACGGCGTGGTGCTGACGCTATGAGGTTTCAGGGACGTAGTGCTCAACTTGCTTCTACTGTTGGAGGCTTGACATCAATGGGTAAAGGTATATATAAAACACAAAAGATTTTGGAGGATAAGTAATGCCTAAAATACCCACAAGCAAACCACAGGACGTTAGGGCCAAACCATCTGTCGGGGGCCAAGTAAACATTAACTCCCAAGATTCATTTTTTCGCAGCATTGCGTCTGCGTCAGCGGAGGCTGGTCAGTTAGTTGAGCAAGCCAGAGTTGAAAAGCAAAAAGCAATTGACGTTAAAGAAGCAAACCGAGTTAAGATTTATCAAGATGAAAAGGCTGCGGAACTTGAGGCAAGGCTTAATGAAGCCGACATATCTGAGCATTCAGGAATCATAGACGATTTTGCAGCACAAAATAAAAAACTTGAGTTTGCTCCTGGTGTAAGCAAAACTGCTCGTGAATCCCTTCAGCAAAACAACGACCTGTGGACTCAGCAGCTTTATTCCAACAGCATGTCTTGGAGTGCCGAGAAGGCCGAAAAGGACAAGATGGCAACTGGCGAACAAGTTGTTGCTAATGCTATAAATGCTATGGACGTAGACGGTGCAATATTTGGAATTCGTTCATTAGGTCTTAGCCCAGAGTTGCAGCAAGCAAGAGTAAATGAGGCTTTAGCGGCAATAACTAAAAAGCAAGAAGACAATATTAAGGCAAACCGGATCGAGAGAAATGCAGTAATTAAGGACTCAATGGATGTTGCTTATCAAGCAGGGTTGTCGGAAAACTTAGATTTAATAAAAGCAGACGCTAGAAACAAAGGAGTCTGGAATGACGAGCTTGAGGCAAACTACCTTCAATATAAAAAAGGTGTAGAGAAAAAGAAATTTGATGATGGGTCAAAGGAATTTGTTTCTGCAATTTCTTTGTTAATTTCTAAAACTCAAACCCTTGATCAAATTGAGTCTAACAAATCTCAAATAGAGGGTTATGTTAAAAGCGGAAACATAACTCGTGCTCAAGCAAACGCCGAACTTGAGTCTAATGAGGCAAAAAGAAGATCGTTAATAAGTGAAGAAACAACTAGGTTAAGAAGCGATTTAACTCTTTTGTCCAACTTCAAAACACAAGCTCAACAAGGTTTATTAGATGAGCCAGAACTAGAGCAATATAAAAGTATTTTTGGAGAAGAAACTTATCAGGCACTTCTTAACATTAACAAAGGGCAACTTGGCTCAAAAGGAATAGACTCAGAAGAATATGTAGATGCTCAAAAAAAATTAGAAACATCTATTTATAGAAGCAATTTTTTTGATGCTAGGAAAAAAGATTTTCGAGGAATTAACGATTTAATTACAAGCGAAGATTTTACTCAAAATGCGAAGTTAAAACTGATGTCAAGTTTTCTAGCAGCTTTATACAAAGATGCTACTAAAGATGATATTTTGGTTTTTGCGTCTGGAGGCGAAAGCAATATTACTAAAAATTTTAAAGCAGAAGAAATCCACAGAAACTTTGCTAAGCACATTGCAACTAGGTTGTTTGATAAAACTGCGGCTCCTAAAGCAATTATTATTGATACAGAAGGCTTAAAAAAAGAAGAGACTATTGATATTGCCAAGCAGGCTTCTGCAAAAGTTTCTTTAATTAGTGCAGAAGATGCTTATGATTTGCTTTCAAGGTTTTGGACGCCACAAAAACTTAATTCGCTTACTGATGAAAATTATCAAGATGAAATTAAAAAATTTGATAATATATTAGGGGAAAAGGCTAGGAACTCTTCTACAAAAATAATACAAAATAAATTTCTTGAGTACCGAGGCCAAATAAGCGAATTTTACCGTGAGCGATAGTTTAACATCTTCCATTGAACCAGAAAGCAAGCAGCCCGCTCTTTCTGAAAGAGAATTGCTGGATCTTTACGAAAGCCCAGACTTATTTAAGTCTATAGTTGGCGGAGACGCATTTAACGCTATTGAAGAAATAGACCCAGATTATGTAAACAAGTTTATTGTTTCTAATTATTTATCTGAATCTCACAACATTGATAATGCACAGATATTAGAAAACTACGAATCATACGCAAAATCCATTGGGTATTCTGGGATTCCAGCAAACGATGCTAACGATATTGCTTCTGATATAAGAAGAACTCAAAGATTGTCCTTGCAGGAAGTTGAGCCAGTTACTTTTACAGAAGGAATATCTGGAGCAGCACAAAGGGGTGTTCAGAATTTGTCTCAAGCATATTCCTTAATGGGAATATCTGACCCCACCTATCAGTCTCTTATTGATGGAAAGCTTTCTGAGATTAATCAATTGGATAAGGTCTTGGAGTCTGAGTTAAATGTTAAAGTAAAAGAAAGAGCAAGAAGGCAACAAGAATCTGCTAGGCAATTTATTGCAGGAACATTGTTGCTAAAATCAAATGAAATTAAAAATTTTATTGATGCTCAATCCAAAATAGAGTCTGCCAAACTTTCCGAGGGTTACAAATCTTTTGTTGACAGTGGAAATATACCAACGTCTCCTAAAGCTTTTGGAGAATTTTTAGTTGGCTTCATGACCGAGCAATCGGTTCAACAAGCTCCTGCGGCACTTAAAACAATGGCGTCTGGGCTTGCTGGGTCTCCAGCAGTTTTAGCTACGGTTTTTTCAGAATCATTTCATCAAGAGCGTTCTTTTGAAATGATGCAGCACTTGAGGGAAGATGGCGTAAACTTTGACGATCAAGAGTCTTTAAATGCAGCATTATCTAATGATGAGTTAATGTCTGAGGCCATGCTTAGGGGCGTAAGTAAAGCTTTTCCAATTGCAATTACGTCTGCACTTAGTGCGTACTTGCCAATAAAAGGCAAAACTGCATTGGGTAAGCTGGGTCGAGAAGTTGTAACCCAAGCTGGTTTAGACTCTGTTGGAGAAGTTTTGGGTCAGTATTTTGCCACTGGAGAGGTGGACATGCGGGAAGTGATGCTAGAAGTTTTGGGTGGCACCACTCAAAGCGTTGCCGAGTTTAGCACAAAGATAGCAGCCAACGTAGCTAAAAGCCCAATTAATAGCATTCTCAAAAACGAGGATGGGTCGATTAAGTCTCGCAAAGAAGTGGTTGCCCTTTCAGAATACCTGCCTGACGACTTTGCGGAAGAAATGTCAGAGGTAGATCCAGTTACTGGAAATTTAGTTGTTGAAGCAACCAGGGGCAATTCCGAAGCCTATGACAGTTTAGTTTCCATTATTAGATCAGTTGAAGAATCCGAGGTAGAGGTTTCTCCAGAGTTAAAGAAACTATCTGATGCTGTTAATGAACTTGAAAATATCAACATCGAAATTCAAACAGAATTTGAGTTTACAGAAGAAGATGTTCGAGATGCTAGGCTTAAAGAATTTAAGGAAAGAGAAATAGTTAAAGGGCGTCCAGCTCGCATTACCACTCAGGAAAAAATTGCCAACCTTAAGGAAAAACAAGAGCAGTCTCGCAGAAAAGCAAAAGATGCTGCCAACGAAAGATTTTCTAAAATGGAAAGTCGCTACAAAGAAAAGGTAGCAAAACTTCAAGAGGAGGCCAAAGAAGCAAAGGAAAAGGATAAACAAAAATGGGTTGACGAGAGAGCTGATGCTAAAGAACTCTCCAAGCAGATTCAGGAATTTATTAATGTTTTACCCCCGGACAGTAGGGGCAAGGTCACTTTTGCTCGCAAAATGTCAAAAGCTACAACTGTAGACTCACGTCTTAAAGTTTTGCAAGGAGTAGTAGACAGAGTAAATAGTTTAATAGACCAAGACTTTGTCAAAGGAAGAAAAACTCTTTTGCGTACAGTTGTCAAAAAGGCTACTGAAGGCGACGCTAAAGCTGTCTCTAAAAGACTCGGGCCTAACGCGGAAATTGTACAAAAGATTGGCCGCATAATGAAAGGCAGTGCGGAAGAAAATGAAGCAGCAATGCTTGAGGAACTATCCCAGCTTTCAGAAGACAGCGAAGAAGGAAAGGTTGTTTCTACTCTTTACGATGCGTTTTCTAACATTAATACTAAAGAACCCAAGCAGCTTAATGCGTCTATAGCATTGGTTGAAGAAATAATTAAATACGGAAAGGATTGGAGAAAGCAGTTTCAGGAAAAGAAATTAGCAGAACTAAGAAAACTAAGGGGCGATTTCTTTGAAGAAATAGATGTAGTAGATCCTACTAAAGAAGAAAAGGCATTGCCAGAGGCTGATGTTAAGCGTTTAATAAAAAAAGATGATCCAACTGTAGCCAAGAAAGCAACGAGGGATTACGACTTACTTAGTTCACCATTTATTGAGGGATACGACGGACCTGGCCCCACTGATACTTCTGTTCCAGACTATAATTCTTTTCATTATGTTGTGTCAAATCCACAACAGCAGGAATTAAATGCAGCGATTAAATCTGGGGCAATAGATAATTTAGCCGACCAAGTAGCGAAAGAAGCTACTACTATGATGGATGATCCAGCTATTGCCGCTGGCATTGGTTGGTACGGACGGATGCGTAAACGCTTGGGTGCAATTTTTGGAAAAGATATTAACATCTTTACTCAGTTGCTGGGGACTACGTCTGCTCAAACTCCAGTAGAAACTAACTTTCGTTATAGCGTAGACTTGTACAATAGATTTAAATCTGGAGAATTTGATTCCAAAATCAAAAAGTACCTAAGACTGTACGGCCAGATGAAGGCAGGAACTTTGGGAGATTTACTTCTTAAAGATAGAGTTAAGAACAGCAAGGGTGTGCTATACACGCCCGAGATTATCAAAAAATCGAGCGGCAGTGCCCTACTTCGCTCGGCGGCGGAGCACTACGACTTGTTGCCAAAGCAGACTAGCGGGAAATTATACGGTACAAATTCTTACCCTGCGTTAAAAGCATTGGCTCAAGTTTGGTTTGATGAAAAGTTGGGTAAGGACAAAATGACTCCTAAGACACCTCAGTTCACAATGAACTTGAATGGTGAATCGCTGGAGGCGACGATTGATGTATGGGCAGCTCGTTTGCTGCGTAGAGTTATTTATAAAGGTCAAGAAAATGCTAGGATTTTGCCATCTCAAGAGACGGCAGTTAGCAATCCAGACTTTGCCTTAGGTCAGTTAGTGTTTCGTCGAGCAGCTCAGAAGCTAAATTTGAATCCTGACGACCTCCAAGCTTTGGTATGGTTTGGTGAAAAACAAATATGGGATGAGAATGGATGGACTGGTGCAGCGGGTGCACTTAAATCTTCGTTTGATACTCCTGCTGATGTGTTCTATCCTGTAGATGGATCGACTCGCAGCGAGGCGGATGCCAATTTAATACTTGACTTTTTAGCGGCAGAGCGTATAATTACCCGTGACATTAATTTTCCTGATGCCGTACAACCTACAAGGCAAACTGAAAACAGAAAAAAATATGACAAATTCCTTAGACAAAGTGTTATCTCTGATTACCTCAAATCCCGAGGAAGCGGAGCTATATATGAAAGCGTCTCAGTTGAATCAAACAGAAAACGACAAGTTACAAGATCAATTGACAGACTTAGAAGCTACACAGGTAAGGTCAGTTATAAAGCTGGGACTGGCAAAGAACCAAAAGGAAGCCTTAAAGTTGTTAAGCGAGGCCCCGTTCTAAACGAAAATAGATTCTCAAGAATTGCTAAAGCTAATAAGGACGGAAATAAATTTGGATCATCTGTTGATGTATTCAAACCTTCCGACTATAAAGGTTATGATTTAATTATAACCTCTAGCAAGCCTGGCGAAAGTGTTACGATGTCTATATCTCCCGAAGGAGAAGTAGGAAGCGTAACTAAATCTCCTGGTGCTGCCGCTCAAGATGTGCATGCAGCCTTTGACATGGCTATTTCTACTGGCAAGGTTAGGTTCTTAAACGGATTTGAAACAATACTTCCAGACAAGTATGCAGGTTATGGGTTTACTCCAGTTGCTAGGTTAAAATTTAATCCAGAGTTTCAACCCGAAGGTTGGTCCACCGCAACTTACAGCAAGTATAACGGAGGCCAGCCAGATGTAGTGTTTATGCGTTTCGATGGCACAATCGGAAGCGAATACAATCCAACTGGATTTCCAGAAGTTGATACATACGAAGAGGGTATACGACTCGCAACTCAAGAAGACGTAACGGCTCAAGCGGCAGATCTAAAAGAAGATGATTCAACTCTGACTACTTTGCCAAGTGGAGAAAAGGCCGAAATTACTCCTGGCGAGCCTCAAGCTTGGAAAAAGGTCAAACCTCCCAAAAAGTCAGTTAAGGCATATAAATTATTTAGAACAGATCCTAATCAACCAGGTAAGTTGTTTCCATTGTTTGTTGATGCAAAAACTCCAGTTATTGTAGGAGAGTGGGTAGAAGCTATTATTGGGGAACAGGCTAAGTCTGGAAAAGTAAAATCTGAAATTGGAGAACTTGCTTTTCGTCCAGGGTGGCACTCAGGAGACATACCAGTTGCTACTCATATTGGAGCACGTACAGATGCTCAAAAGAAAGCTGCTGCCAAAGTTGACGCTCAACGCCTTGAAGCGTACAAAAAACAGGGAATTGACCCCAAGGGAGCAAAAGACAGGGCAGCACGAGCAAAAATTAATAAAGAATTTCCTTATCCAAAAGGCACAACAACTCCATCAGTTCGCCCACCAAACCATGTTTGGGCAGAGGTAGAGGTTTCTAATGATGTTGATTGGCAAACAGAGGCTAATAGTCGTGCTGAACGCAGTAAGGCAGGAAACATTATAGCTCGCACTGCACATATTCAAGATGTTCTTCCCAAGAAAGGGCATTACCGTTATAAAACAAATTCCAACATGACTGGAAATTGGCTTATTAGCGGTGAAATGAAAGTTGTTCGAGTGCTTTCTGACAATGAAGTTAGCCAAATAAACAAAGAAGCTGGAGTTGCTGATTTGCCAAGGAAAGAGCCAGGTGTTACAGAATTACAAGAACCGCTTTTGCCTGAAGCTTTAAAATCGCAACAAGAATTAATACCAGAATTTTTGTCTAACATAAAAGATTCTAAAGAACTAACTCAGGAGCAAAAAAAGCTTGTTGAAAAAATCCAAGAGATGGGCCACGGCTTGGAGTTTTCAAAAAGTGACGGTAGGGTCATTGAGGGAAGGCTTCACGGTTCGGCTCGAAGGGGGCCAAAAGGCAAAAGCATTATTACCATTGCCGATGGTTTAGTTTCCGATCAGCAAATTCATTCAATTGGACATGAGTTGATTCATGCTCAACTTGCAAAACTTTCGCCAGATTTAAGGTCTAGGGTTTTTTCTATGGTAAAGGAATTAGTCAACGACAAATCCTTTATCAATGCTGTAAAAGAAAATTGGGATTTAGAAAAAGGATCTCGTGGTGACTTGCAAGCGTTTGAAGAAATACTAGCAGAACACGGCGGTCGAGTTTTAACTAGAAACAAATCAACGCTTGGAGGTGCCTTTAACAAAGTTAAAGATTTATTTTATAAAGTTTCAGAAATAATTATTGATCTTGCTGAATTTGCTTTTAGGGGCAAAAGCTCTTTAAAGCTAGATGACTTGGCAAGAGCAATAATAGATCTTGATGTAGACAGAATAGAAAGCATTACCGCAGACCAAGAGATCACTGTAATTGCAGGCTATCCAGAAAGTGACATTCAGCTATCGTTTTTTAAACAAAAGAAAAAGCGGAAGCCAGATGTCTTGCTATCAAAGCAAGATCTTGAAACTAAGCGAAATCTTGCAGGCGTTTTTGGCGAATGGCTAGAGGGTGCAGACTGGTACATATCTACGCTTGACGGTATAGAACAATTAATTGAAAACTTAATTCGTGTTCCTGGAACTCAATACGCTGGCAAGCTTCACGATCAAATTACAAAACCAGCATTTAAGGCTGCCGAAAAGTTTCTCACAAAGCAACGCACAACGAGAGAGGCTGCTTTTGATTCGTTCAACAAGGTTTTAAAAGACCAAGGATTAAATCCTGAACAAATTAAAGACTTGTTTATGGGCTTAAGAAAGCCGCCAAACTTCGAAAAGGGCGACAGCACTGGGGTTTACTTTGAGTCACAGCCCGGGTATGGAGTTAAGGAACAACCCATTACTAAAGACCAAGGCATCCAGCTTTGGATGTGGAGACAAGATAAAACTCTTCAAGGGTCTTTTGACACTATGCAGTGGACAGACGGTGTTGACGCCCAGCTTAATTCTTACATTGGCGAAGAAGGCATTGCTTTAGGCAAATACATGATGTCGGTTTACAAAAAACTGGGCGTCGAGATGAACGATGTTTTGTTTGAGGTTGAAGGATGGAAGCTGCCAATTATAGAAAACTATTCTCCGGTTTCTAAACATGCAAAAAATGCCGTGCTTGATATTGAAGAAGCAATGAAGGATGGCATTGTTAAGAGTACCGCAAAGAATAATTCCATGAAGTTGCGTGTTGACGAAAAAGCCGCCCTTGATGCAACCCGTGGAGCTTTAGAAGTTTTTGATAAGCACATTTCGGAAATGAATCATTATATTACTCATGGGGAGGTTGCAGCCCGCATGGAGAATTTGTTTGGTGATGATCGCGTTAAAAGAGCAATAATTCAAATTTATGGGCCACAAAGAGTAAGGCTTATAAAACACATGATCGACAATTTTACTCGAGGTGGAATTGATTATGGCCGAATTGACCCATTTGTTAGTAAATTAATTAGAAACGTAGCGGTTGGAAAACTAGCCATTAACTTCCCATCAGCAGTAAAGCAATTGGGTTCTGTTCCAGCATATGCAAATGCTATGCCTGCTAAGGAATGGGGTGCAGGGTTTCTTTCGTTTTTTAAAAATGCTAGTAGTAACATTAAGATTCTTTTAGAAACTGATTACATTAAAAACCGTATAACAACAACCGGTGACCGCGACCTGCGATCTATAGCCGAAAGCAAATCATTTCAACAGGCAGCAATGGGTGCCAAGAACTGGAGAGATCGTTTAATGATTTTAACCAGACTTGGTGACGTTGGAGCCATTATGGCTGGAGGTTGGCCTATATATAAAAAGACTTATGATGAAGCTATTGCCGCTGGAAAGTCAATAGAAGAGGCCAAAGAAATGGCAGAGTTTGAATTTGGCTTTGTTTCTGATAGGTCGCAACAATCTAGTAAGCCTCAAAATCTTTCTTATTTTCAATCAATTGGATCGTTTGCAAAGTTGTTTACTATGTTTATGACCTCGCCTATTCAGTATCAAAGAATTGTTAATTCGGCAATAAGGTCATGGCGGAAAGGAAGAGTGGATCTTCCAACAGCAATGAAAACAGTTGCAATTTATCATATTATACTGCCTCAAATTTTTACAGTTATGGGGTCAATGGGGCTGGGTTTGTTTTCTGACGATGAAGAAAAGCAAGAAGCGTGGTGGCGTAGACAAAGGTATGCGGCTGTTTTAGGTAATTTAAACGCATTCTTTTTAGCTGGTGACGCTTTGGAAGCTTTGCTTGGATCAATTATTAAAGATGAACAATTTTACGATTTGTCTAACCCTGTAGTTTCTGAGCTTTCAAGCATTGTTAAATCTGCCGCAAATATAGATGAAGAAGGCAACTTGTCTGATTTGGTTGGGTCTATGTTGCTATTGCTTGGTGGAATCCCCTACGACACTATTTCTAGGGAGTTCGAGGCCAAGTATGAGCTACTGCAAGGAGATGACGTATATCAAAACATATGGGGCATATCTGATTATGCAGCTTTTGAAACCCAAAAGAAAAAGAAGAAAAAGAAAAGCACCAGTTCCTACTACTTCAATTAATTTTTTACTTGACAATTACAGGGCAATGTGGTATAATACGCAGCATTCCCCATAACAACAAACACTAATTATGGCACAAACAATAGGATCACCAGCAGAAGTTTACAAAACTGTAAGCCCTCACGACACGAATAGGGTATTTACTGATGCTAAGTTTCAATGGATTTACGTGGGAGGTACGGCTGGAAACGTCGTAGTTAGCCCAGGTGGTGGACAGTCAAATGTCACTATCCCCGTTGCAGCTAACAGCTATCACCCAGTACAAGGCACCCACATCCTGTCAACAGGAACCACAGCTACGCCACTTATAGCAGCTAGGCTCTAATGTCGGCAACCATAGTTAAGGTCAAAGCCTTTGTAACCTCCCTTTTATTAG
>Ga0208767_1001658_pt1 | contig 17435 bp, 12 predicted proteins | sample VirMetDEL_Mar_21_FD_184514 | JGI IMG/M metagenome (GOLD analysis project Ga0208767, IMG submission 184514) | Aqueous microbial communities from the Delaware River and Bay under freshwater to marine salinity gradient to study organic matter... | ecosystem: Environmental > Aquatic > Marine >... | reverse complement strand
GACAGTCAAGAACTTTTCCTCTTTACTTATACTTAAATTTAATCGACAACTAGCAACAACTAGTCCCTCGACCCGCTGCGGCGGACAATCCTGTGAAGACGAAAGATGTGAAAGTCACTGGTAATCATCACACATTCAATAACTTATAACATAGGAGATTATATATCATGTCAGATACTACACCAAGTAGAGTAGGTGTTAATCAAACTACTGACGGAAGCTTCGCTCAAGATAATGCGTTGTTTCTTAAAAAGTTCAGTGGCGAGATTTTGCAAACCTTTGAGGAGTCTAACATCTTCAAAGCCCTACACACCATTAGAACCATTGAAAACGGAAAGTCCGCACAGTTCCCAGTAACTGGTGTTGCTTCCGCTTCGTACCACACCCCCGGTCAGAACATCGCTGATAGCGGTAACACCTATCTGAGCGACATCAAGAAAACTGAGAAGGTAATTAACATCGATAAGATGCTTGTTGCTTCCACTTTCTTGGCTAACATCGACGACGTAAAGAACCACTACGACATCCGCAGCGTCTACGCTAACGAGTTGGGTAAAGCTCTTGCCGTTCGTTTCGATACTGCTCTTGCTAAAGTGTTCATCGCTGCTGCTCGTTCTTCTGCTAGCTTGACTGGCGGAAGCACAGGTGGAAAGCTTGACGTAGCTAACAACGATTTCTCAGCTGGAGATGTTGAAGGAACCCCTGCATCTGTTTCAGGTGCTGAGTTGGTTGCTGCTTTGTTTAGTGCTGCTCAGAAGCTCGACGAAAATGACGTTCCTAGTGACGGTCGTTTCTGCGTTCTTCGTCCACAAGAGTACTACAGGTTGATCACTGGTAACGTAGGTGATCTTGCTATCTCTACTTCCGCCGTCAATAAAGATGTCGGAGGTCTTGGTAGTATTGCTTCTGGGTCTATCCCACAAGTAGCTGGTATCAGCATCTACAAATCCAACCACATTCCTAGCGGAAACCTTACTGGTTCTGATCCAGACGGCGATGCAGATAACAACCCATTCGGCGGTTCAACCGGATATAACTCCGACTTCCGCAATAGCTTGGGTATCGTATCCCACTCCGCTGCTGTCGGAACTGTTAAACTGCTTGATCTTGCTACCGAATCGGAGTATCAGATCGAGCGTCAAGGTACGTTATTTGTTGCTAAGTATGCTATGGGTCACGGAGTTCTCCGTCCTGAGTGTGCTATCGAACTAGTAGCGTAACGCTCTTCTCTCGGTGTTGGGGAGGTCTGTGATTCGTTCCGCTCCCCTCCACTGATTATTTTTATATCTATAGCTATGGCACTGACTACTAAATTAGAAGCTGTTAATACGATGATTAGCGTCATCGGGGAATCACCAGTCAATACGATTACAGGACAGACCAGTCTACCAATCACAGCTATACAAGCCATATCTACATTGGATGAAACAAGCAGAGCCGTACAGTCGGAAGGATGGCACTGCAATACAGAATACGAATACGAACTTACTCCTGACAGCGTTACAAGTAAGATCACCCTTCCGAATAACACTTTGAAGTTCGACCTTGATCCTTTGTTATATACAGACACAGACCCTGTACAACGTGGATTAAAGCTTTACGACAGAAAGAACCATACTGAGGTGTGGACAAAGAGCGTAAAAGGAACAATCACTTTTGAATTAGAGTTTGAAGATTTGCCTGAGCAGATCAGACATTATGTAACGGTCAAAGCAGCTCGGATATTTGCTAATCGATTTATTGGTAATCGTGAGATAGAAGGCTTTACGATGAGAGAAGAAATAGAAGCGAAAGCCCGTGCTATTGACAGTGACTCCGAGAATGCTGACCGTTCTATCTTTGATAACTACAGCATACTTAGAATAATAGATCGATAAACGATATGCCTCTGTTAGTAACAAGCGTACCGAACCTCGCACAAGGGGTATCACAACAACCAGACAATCTTCGTTATCCCGGTCAATGTGACGAACAGATTAATGCTTGGTCCACTGTTGTTGAAGGCTTAGTAAAGCGTCCGAATACAAGATGGGTCAATCAGTTTAGCGTCACTGACAGCAGTGTCGTTAACCAAAAGAATCTGTTTACACATTTCGTAAAGAGAGATGAGCAGAACAAGTATTGCGTACAGGTATCGTTGGGTGGTGTAGGTGTTATTGATTTAGATACAGGTAGTAATATACCAGTAGAGACTACATCTATTGCACAGAGTTATCTCAGCTTAGGCGGATCAGCTAGTACAGCAGTAACAGACCCACTGAAAGACCTACGAGCACTGACAGTAGCTGACTATACGTTCTTGGTTAATAAGAACATGGTGGTGGAGAAAAACCTTAACAAGTATAGCGACACACCCGAAAAGGAAGCGTTAATAAGTGTTAAGTTAGGCGACTACGAGAAAGCTTACAGTGTATATATAAATGATAGATTAGTACCGTTAGCCTCTACTATTACAGAAGCACATCACTATTATAATACTAGCAACTTGAGTCCCGATAGACCTGCTACATACATAAGCGGACCTAGCACCGGTACTCACGCAGGTAAACACGCCGATACAGAATACATAGCAAAAGACTTATACGAATGTATAGAGGAAGAGTTCGGCACTACTGCAAACACAACAGGTATATCTGCTGTTAATATTACTAACGGCGGAAGTGGTTGGTTAGTACCTACTAATACAGAAGCGGTTCGTGCTAATGATATTAAGTTATTCTTTTCGGTTAGCCAAGACTCACCTGACCCTGATGACCCTGGAAATACATTTGTTAACACAAGTGCAAGCGGGACAGCCACACTTAATTCAAACGGTGAAATTGTTAGCACTTCTATGGTGCATAACGGTAGTCACTATAACAGCGATAAAGTCACATACCCAATAACGGTTTCTTTCTTTCCTATTTGGAGTAAAAACTCAACAACATGGATAAGGGCAGTCGCAGGAGAGTTTCAAACTCCCGTTAATCCTACATACACAGTATCTACACAAACTTTTGATGCTTTCACGGTTGAACGAGAAGGTTCTGTTATAAAAGTGAGACCGGGAAATAGAGACTTTCGTATACGAGTCGAAGACGGTCTAGCTAATCAAGGACTTGGTCTAGCGTATAAAGAAGTAGATAGTATCGTTGATCTCCCAAAGAGTTGTTTTAATAACTTCACGATAAAAATAAAGGGAGACGCTGACATCGACCAAGATGATTACTATGTGTTTTTTAAAGTAAAGGATGGTTCTAACTTCGGTGAAGGATCGTGGATAGAAACTGCCGGGTGGAAAAAAGATGAGAGTGAGACAGAAGTACTAGAATCTATCGAAACTAATCTTGAATACAGGACGATGCCCGTCACTCTTGTTAGATTAGCTAACGGCAACTTTAAGCTACAATCACCAGAGGAAGATCAGTTCGATACAGTAGAAGCTCCGAATGAAGTAGGATGGCGTAGTAGGAAAGCAGGAGATGACTTCACTAATCCCTTTCCTTCTTTCGTAGGTAGTACAATCAACGATGTATTTTTCTTTAAGAACCGTTTAGGATTCCTCACAGATACTGCTGTTGTATTTAGTGAAGCAGATGAATACTTTAACTTCTTCCGTACTACCACTCAGCAACTCTTAGACAGTGCTCCGATAGATGTAGGACTCAGCCATACAAAGGTAGCTGTTCTTCAACACGCTCTACCATTCCAAGAGAAGCTGATGTTATTCAGTAAGCAGTCACAGTTCGTATTACGTGGAGCAGATATATTAAGTCCTAAGACGGTAGCTATATCTCCTGTCACTGAATACGATATAACAGATGGTATCGATCCGTTAGCACTGGGTAGTTATATCTACTTCCCATTTAACAGAGGTCAATACGAAGGAGTGTTTGAATACTTTGTAGATAATAACACGGAAGTATTTGAAGCTGAAGAGATAACATCACAGATACCAAAGTACATACCATCTAATATACGAGCTATGGCTGGGTCAGCTTCCGAGTCTATGGTGGTGTTGCAAAATGCTACAGACTTAAAGACGTTGTATGTATATAAGTATTTCTGGACTAACAAAGAAAAGATCCAGAGTGCTTGGCAGAAGTGGACATTTGAAGACAACATCACAGGGTTCGACTTTATCGACAGTACACTTTACTTGATACTTAATGGTCAACAGTTGGTAGAGATGCCAGTTGAGAACGCTCTGACAGATACGGGATTGGACTATACAGTTTTATTAGATAGTAGGGAGGATGGTATTAATACTGTTGTCAATTATAACTCTCAGACTAATCGTACAACAATACAAGGAATACCTTTTGATGTTACTGTAACACTTGATGATGATGGGGATGTTATAGATTCGAATACAACTGTATTTACTAAAGGTGGATCAGAACGAAAAGTAGTAGCTTCTTCTTCTAGCAGTGTTATTGAGATAGACGGATTCATTGCAAGTTATGTCGATAATGGCGGTGATTATGTTAAGTACGACAATCAGTATTATTATTGTATATTTAGTCATACATCTTCCTCTACCTTTAACACACAATATTGGAGGTCTGCTTTAAATCCACCTTCCGATACAGCTTTATGGAGTCCATCCACTGCTTACTCAAGAGGTGAAATATATAAATGTAAATCTCCAGAGGCTTACCACACCGCAACAACAGCTAACGAACCCGGCGGTGCTGGAGTATGGCAGAACGATTGGGAAGCTACAGATGATGTACCGTCGGCTCCAGAATGGACTGTGGGTGAACTGTATAACTCTGAGTTCTATTTCTTTATAGGTAAGCCCTACGATATGTTATACAGGTTCTCTAACCAAGCAATCAAGCAACCAACGGAAAGAGGAGGAAAGTCGGCATCTGATTACACCTTCCAAAACATTCGTAACGGTAGCATAGAATATGCAGATACTGGACACTTCACTGTAGAAGTAACACCACGATTCAGAGATACCTACACCTACGTATACAATCCTACTTTGTTATCTTCTATATCTACTCTTGATCGGTTCACCCCTGAGAGTGGACACTTTAGATTTGGTGTGCAGTGCCGACCAGAAGAAGCAACGATTGAAGTAAAGAGTAGTTCAGCCTTGCCAGTTAAGTTATTAGCGGCAGAGTTTGAATCTATGGTAGCATCGAGAAGTAGAAGATATGGAGCTTAGGATAGATGAAGCACACGGTGATATGGATGCAATTGATCTGTACGACGACTTACGGGAGGAAGATATGTTAGAGATATTAGGACTGATGACTCACCCGAAAGATGCTGTTATTATGTCTTACGCTTGTAGTACAAAGTGTTACAGCGTGAAAGATGAGATGAATAACTTATACTGTTCTTTTGGCGTAGCTCCTATCAAAGGTACTAATATTGGAAGTGCTTGGTTATTAGGTACTAGAAGATTACCAAAGATTAAGAAGTTTTTCTTGAAGCACTCAAAGGAGCGGATGATGGGACTGTTAGATGGTTTTGATTACTTAACGAACTTTGTTATGAAGAGTAACACGTTGAGCTACAGATGGTTGAAGTGGTTAGGTGCTGAGTTTAACGATTGTCAGTACGACGGCTATCTGTCATTTATATTAGAGAGGAAGTAATTGATATGTGTCATCCAGCAGCATTAGCGGTTATTAGTGGCTTGAATGTCGGAATGCAGTTTGCAGGACAACAGCGACAAGCTAAAACACAAGCAGCGATGCAAGCACGAGCGTCACAAGCTGAACGTCAACGCTTCCAACAAGAACAAACCTCGATGCGTATGCGTCAAGCACAAGAGCAGGAAGCTGTTGGTAGAGAGTTAGAGCAAGTAAGTCGTAAATCACAAGCTGCACTTGCTAGAGCTAGAGTATCTGCTGGAGAAGCTGGAGTAGCGGGAGCATCCGTACAGGCATTGATGGACGACTATATGAGACAGGAAGCTGGTTACAGAGGTGCGTTATTACGCCAACAAGAGCTTGGTGGTATCGCTACAGGTATGGGTCTGGAACAAGCTGGGTTCGCTACGCAACAACGTCAGATCGGGATTAACCAACCTATTGATAAACCTAATGTATTAACAGCTGTACTTCAAGGTGCTCAACAAGCAGCTCAAGGATACAGGACTGGACTCGCTTTAAAGAAATAATTATGGCTAAAGAACGAGTACAAGTACAAGGGTTGGGAGACGCAGTTCCCGGCATTCAGCCGACTATTCAACGGGGCGGTCAGTACGCCGTGCAAGTTCAACGAGCAGGTCGGAATAAGTTGATGGACTTGGCTGATGCGTTGGGTCAAGTTAATCCGTTATTACAGCAGTACGGTGCGTTACAAGACACTCAATATAAACTGGGCTTAGAACAGGCAGCTTTAGTAGAAGAGAAGCAAGAGATTGAGCAGTTAAAAAATACTAAGGATGTAGGTTTCTTTGATCCTTTAGCTATGAATGCTCGCAATCGTGGAGTTAGAGATGGCTTATTGAAGCGTTATATATCTAACACCATGGTTCCTAATCTTAGTGCTAAAACTGATGAATTAATAGATGTACAGAAATACACTGAAGATGAAGATTTCTATGCAGCTGTTGACAACGAGATTGCTAAGGAATGGCAGGGTCTTGTTAATCAAGTGGGAGAAAGAATAGCTAATACGACAGCTTCCAAAGCTCTATGGAATACAGTAGCACCTAGATACAGAGCTGAATTAATAGGTAAGTTTGAAAAAGCAAAGCAAGACTTTATAGAGGATGCTCAGGACGAGGACTCAATGAGCGATCTTAGGCTTGCTACTCGAAAAATTGAGGGACCTATGACCGTAGATAAGCTACAAAACCTTATAACGAATAGAGAAGAAATAATGAAAGAGTCTGGTATTATTGATCCTGGCACTAGGCAGAAAATACTTTTAAATAGTCATATAACACAAGCCAATACTTTACTAACTAACGGCAGATATAAAGACGCAGAAGCTTTTATTCAGTCGATGATTGGGGCTAAAGTAAATAATAGAAAAGTGTTTGGATCAACTGAGTCTCAAGTAAAAATAAATAGTGTTATAACTAAACTAGAGGAAGCAAGGAAAGAAGATAACAAACTTAGCGACAGTAAAAAACAACAGTTGTTCGCTGGTTATTACGACATAGCATCAGAGGGTATATCTGGATTACAGAGGGACGGCAAACTAGAAGACTCTCACATAACGGCTATTAAAACTACTATTGAAAGTTTAAGCCCAGCTTTACGAAATAATCCTAAAGAAGTTCAAAGTTTAGTAGATCAGATTGCATCTTCAACTAACCCACAAGCTGCTTATAAAAATATATTATCAAACATAGCGTTAGACCCAGAATCTTCCGACGAAGCCCAACTACTTTGGGTAGCAAACACTACACGCATTAATAACATAGATGAAGATTTATACGTACGCCCACAAAATCCATTAAACTTTAGTGCTGACTTTAAAGCAAAAGAGGAAGAGGAATTTAGAAACTGGGCTTCTAGTCAGAATAAACAAGTGTCATTGACCGATTGGTTGAGGAATAAAAACTACAGACCTTGGGACAGCTTGAAAGCAGCGGGAGCTGAAGTATACGATAAAGGAGCTATATTCAATACAGACCAATGGAAAGATACGGAAGCTGATGTTACTAAAATGTTAAGACCTAAAGCAGAAGCTGTATACGGAGATGAGTTGAGAAGTCGAAGAGATAGAGCTAGGTTTTCCGTTTTTATTGAAAGTGAAACTGCTAGAGGTTTTGGCAGAAGTGCTCGTGATAGGATACAACAGGAATTAAAAGATAAATGGAGCGAGGTAATGAATATGCCTCCAGAAAAAAGAAACAAAGAGTTAACCACTGAGAAGAATAAATTACTAGAGGAAGAAGCTGTAAGGTGGGAAAGGATTGTTAACGCCCACAGAGATGTACATAAAATGCGTCCTGAAACACAAAGTGAAAACATTGATCCTCGAACGGGTCAGTTAGTTCGTGAAGCTCCTGAGCCTGTTATTAAGAAAACAGGAGGCGTTATAGGTGAAGAAATTTTTTACCCATCATTAAGAGCTGTTGATATAGGCACTATGGATAGAGTTAAACAATCTGTGGTAGAGCGTGACCGCGGTCAGATGATGGAGAGGAAACAAACAAACGAAGCTAGAAGGTCTTACTATAACTATGGTTTCTTTGAATATGATCCTAAGGCTCCTGTTATATTAAATAAATTAGGACTTGATAGTGATGATGTTAAGCTATTTAGGGACCTAGATGAACTTGAAGCTAAGGTTACAGAATGGGAAACCGTTATGGTGAAAGATATAAATGGAGAGAGTTTGTCTAAAGAAGAAGTTGAATCTTTAAAACAAGTTAACGATTTAGGCATGTATAGATTAGATAAGACATGGAATAATTTTAAACTTGTACAATTAGACTTATTGATGCGTCCTAATAGATTTTAATTTATGGCTACAACTTTTGAAGAACGCCTTAAAGCGGCGAGGGAAGGTTCATATAATCAACTATCATCTCCTTTAGCTGAAGAGCCTGAAGAATCTTTTGATGATAATACATTAGCTCCAGAACTTAGACCGCCAGCTCCGTATGAAGAAGACAGCGATATTATCGTTCATAAATTAGAGGAGGAAGAAAGAGTTAAAGAGGGTCCCACTGCACGAGATAAATGGTTAGGGTACACCGCAGCCACTACATTTGAACTAGGTACTATATTAACAACATCTATTTGGCTTAATCGCATTCGACAAGCTAGAGCCGCTATGAAAGTTAATCCCGCTAGTTGGACTACTCCTATGGGATGGGCTGGTTTAGTTGGCGGTGAAATGGTTATAGGCGGGTTAGCTAACTGGCAAGCACAGGAAATAAAGAAAGCTTACAGGCTACAGGATGCCGTGTATATGTCTGAGATATATGCAGCTGCTTTGTTTAACGCTACTCCGATAACGACGATGGTTGATAATAGAAAGGTCTTTCAGTTCGTTCAACCAGCACTTGGTGAGAGGTTCGGTTCTAAAGAATTTTTAAAAAGAGTAGGTAAGAATACTATAAAAAGTACAGCTAGTGGTGCAGCCTTAGGTCTCCTAGAATCTACATTCAGGCAAACAGTTGGTTTGATGATGAATGAGAGGAAGAACTTTGATATGTATGACGCATACGCTTCAGCTGGTATAGGGGGTACTTTGAATACAGCTTTAAAAGGCGGTGGTTCATTGCTTAATTTTTGGAGGCAGTCTGGTAGATGGGGTCGAAATCAAGCAGTTACCGTTGTAGAAAGAATAGATGATACTCTTAAAAAAGAAGAACAACAGGTAAAGGATCAGATAAAGAAAACAGAAGAAGAACTACCTAAAGAAGTTAAATTTGGAATTGGTGGAGGTATAGCTGTTGCTACGAAAAACCAAACTAAAGCTGACTTAGCTAAAAAACTTAGAGCAATTCAAGAGGCTATCGAACTTAATAAGCAATCGGCTGTAGAGATAAAAGAAGCCAACGCTAAAGTAGACGAAGCGGAAGCTAATCCTAAACCAATCGAAGAACCTAAACCCTTAACCGAAGCTGAATTAGAAGCTGTTGATAAAAAAGCAGTAGAAGAACCGGAAGTAAAACCAGTCGAAGTAGAGGAACCTGATGCGGCAATCCCGGAAGAGGTGAAGAAGCCAACTGTAACTGAGGAGTCTAAAGCACCTAAAGAACAATGGGAGACTACTACAGAAGTTAAAGGCGAAGCAGAAGTCGAGGTAAAGACAAGTTCATGGAAAGGTGTCGACGAAGACGGAAGCCCTGTTGAAGTTGTCGTTAAATGGTACGACGGAAAATATCAAGGAACCACCACTTACAAATTAAACCCTGACGGAAGTAGAGGTCCGAGTTCTGAATCGATGGTTAATAAAGTAACTGAGGATAAACTTAAACAAGGAGATGATGAAGCGTTACCAGAAGTAATAGGACAAAATAAGTTTTTTAAAGACACTGAAACATTAGAAGCTCGACAAAAAAAATTAGAGGAAGCTAAAGCTAAATTAAAACAAAGAACCGAGAAACCTAAAGAAGTTGAGCTACCTGAGAACGAGAAGCAATTACAAAGTTTATACGCTAGGATTAAAGAAGCTTTTTCTACTGGAGTACCGCCAACAACAAGCAGTCCTGAAATAGCTAGAGAAGCTGGTCAGTTAGTACAAAACACGCTTGGTACATTTAACCGTGCTATTAAAACTTTTAGAGATAGCGGTAACAAAGAAACTCGTGCGTTAGAAGTAGCCTTAGATGAGATTGTTTTTCTTAGAAGATTAAATAAGAAAGTGATGGACCCTCTAGATACAATGCACGCTAGAGGTACGCAAGCTAAACGTAGGGACTCCGCCAAGTACGATTACTCTGATGAACTAAGTAACAGAGCTATCGAGGAAGATGAGGCTTGGGCAAGAGTTGAGGGTTCTTTAAGACACGCTATAGAGAACGCTGAAGATGGTGATTTATCTAAGAACATTAAAGATGCACTAGACATTAGACCAAGGTTTAAAGCATTAGGTGAACAATTTGATCGTAAAGCTACGGCTGACTACAAGCGTAAACTTAGAGAGGCTACGGAAAAAGAACCTAAAGAAGTTTCACAGGAAGTTATTGTAGCTAAGTTAAGAGATAAGTTAAAAGAAGCACAACAAGAGTTCGCAGGTCTCAAACCAGAAGCTAAAGCTAAGAAAGTTAGAGAGAAGTCCGAACAAGAAATAGACATACAAAAGAGATTAGACTTCTACGCCACAGGTAAAAGGGAAGCTAAACAAATAGCACAAGAAGAGAACCGCTTGGAAACTTACTTAGAATTACTTGAGGAAGGAGACATAGCTAAGATTAGACAGCAAGTAGGACCAGCACCTGATTGGACTAATAAGAAAGCTGTTGGCTCATACTTAGCTACTATCCGGAAAGTAAATAACAAAACAAAGAAACTGTTACAGAAGCAAGTAGTTGAGTCTGACATATCTTTACAAGACCCTAATAAGGTAGCTAAAGCTGAGGCTAAGAAGAAAGCACGATTACAGAAGAGGTTAAAAGAATTAAGAGCACGGGCTTTTCAGCTAGAGAAAATAAGACCAAAAGATAAAACTGCTAAAGCTGAGGTCAATGCTGAGATAGAAGAATTAGAGAGGACTGTAAAGTTCCATGAAGATAATGAACGTGACGCTTTAAAACTTGAAGCAGCTTATAAGGAGCGTGCTAGATTATTAAAAGTAGAAACAGGACCACTTGGGCAGCAGCGTGCTGAGATAACTAAACCTAAAGGACCAACTAAAGTTCCCGGTGAATTAGAGAAGGTAAATAAAGATATATCGTTTCTCAAAAGTAATATACGAAGCAGAGTAAAAGAAATAGATAAGGCTGCTTTAGAAATGACTGATGAGTTTCAAGCTGCTAAAGCTGAAAAAGAAATCAATAAACAAATCTCTAAACTTGATGATGAGTTACAAGAATTAAGAGAAAGCTTTGCTAAAGAGCCTGTTGAACCCGGTGTTAAAAAACCTATTGAGAAAGACCCTCGTATTAAAGAGAGGGAGGATAAGATAGCTTACTATAAAGAAGCTAGGCGGCAGATAATAACATTAAAGAAAAAATATGCTGAAAGAGCTAGGCTGCTTGAATTGGAGACTGGACCTCTCGGAGCACAAAGAGCAGAAGTAACACCTAAGCCCACTGGTCCTAAAAAATCAGCAGGTATTATAGCTGAGTTAGACGAACAGATCGCTTTTCTTCGTAGGAATATGCGTCAGCGTGTCGACGAGATTGATAGAGCTAGATTAGAAATGACTCAAGAATTTCAGGAAGCTAAGATGTTAGAAGCTCTTAGAAAGAAAAGAGCTAAATTAAAAGACAGATTAGAAGCTAGAAGGCAGCGTGCATTTGATGACGAGGATTTAGATAAAAGAGCTTATGAAGCAGCTGGCAGGAAGTTTGAGGAAACAGACCCAATAAGTTTAGAGTATCAAGAAAAAATAAAGTTTTACGACAAGATAGAGGCTGAAGCTTTAAAGAAAAAAGAATTAAGAGAGCAGTTAGCTAGACAAGCGGAGATGGAAGGTCGTGGTGTAGTCTCAGAAATCCGTGCACATATAACACCTAAACCTACCGGACCTAAACCTATATCAAGTAACGACGAACTAAGAAGACAAATAAGGCAATCTGACAGTCGTATGCGTGCTTTTATAAAAGATTTGGATGAAGCACAAGACGCTATGCGTGATGAACGTATATATGAGGATGTAAGTAAAGCTATTATAGAGTCAGCTAAGTATGATGTTAACAGTAGGATAGTTAGTATTTTAAGGGCTTGGGCTAATGCTCGTGTTTACGCTATGATTTGGCAGTCTAGTTCTGTATTTGCTTCTTTTCTTGGAGGAGTCACTAGTACATTTAAACAGATCGTAAAGCCTTTTACTGAGTTCGCCGCTGATGTAATTGTTACTAGAGGTTATAAAGCTAGTGACATATCAGCAGTCCAGACATTCAAGGCTAATGTATACGGTTTAGTTGAAGCTTTAAAAAACTGGGAAGGAACTGGTAGGGCTATGATGCGGACAGCTAAAGATTTAGAAAGTGCTACTGGAGGGGCTGGGCGAAATAAATTTACTAGGGAAAAAGGCTTTAATGAGGACCCTGTTAAATTATATGAATTATCTCAGAAGCAAGCTAGGGATAAAAGGCTTAGAGGAGAGGGAGTGAGAAAAGGAGGAGTGGCTTCTATTATTGCTCATTTACCTTTAGGAAGAATGTTTACCGAAACATATAAGTTACCATTAAGAGGAATCATGCCTTTAGATGAAATGTTTAGAAGGCAGCTTGTTAGAGCAGAGTTAATGTCAGAGCAGTGGAAGATAGCATACGACACTTATCCTAATGATCCTACGAAAGCAGCTGAATATGCTGCTCAGTTGTACGATTCTAAATGGACGAAAGATAACGGTATAGATGTGTTAAGTGATGAAGGTATTAATGCCACAGCTACAGATACTATTAATAAAGAACTACTATTTGATTCCAATGTAGCTGAACTCGATCACAGAGAAATAGCTAGACCGTTCGCTGATGCCGTTTTAGAGATGGCTAAGAAAATTAGACAGAACAAAGACAACCCAGCCGCTGGAGCTTTGATGCATTTGCTAATGCCTATTGTTACAGTTGTTGCTAGAGGTGCAGGGAGGACTACGAGAGTTTCTTTGCCTTTTATCCCAGCTTCACAAGCAGTCGGAAATCCGTATAACCGTAAGATTAACTACTTTGAAAGGTTAATAGATAAGAATAGAAAGCACATGGAACACCCGGACCAAACTCCGGAGCGAAGGGCTAGGCTGGTTAAAGCCAACGAGGAATACGAACAAAAGATTAAAGAGTTAAAGGGTAGGAGGATAGCATATCACAGAGACGCTATTACTGATACGTTATGGGGGTCGGGAATGATGGCTGCTGGATACGCAACAGCTCTTTTGGGTTTATCAGTAGGTACACTATCTTGGATGACTAAAGAACAACGGGAAAAGTTTAGGCATAAAAACCCAAAAGCTAAACCAAACAGTATATTAGGTTGGCAATATAAAGAGTTTTTACCTATTTCTGGACCGTTCGCTATAGGAGCTGATTTAGCTATGGTTTCTATGTTAAGGGAAGAAGAGGATGACACTGGTAAACCTTTATTACAAAAACACCAAACTGAATTTAATGTTGCTTTGAGGTCTTTAATTGAAATGGGTAAAGAGGTTCCAGTTGCTGGTGGTTTAAAATCAGCAGAGCGAGTGCTTAGTGGAGACGACGATATGATGAAGGGTGTGTTAGCCGACTGGGGAGCATCGTTTGGTTTAGTACCTGCTCAAATGAGGAAGTTACTAGCAATTTATTTCGGAGACGGAGATATAGATGAACTTAAAGGAGGTACTATAGAAGACCGTATGTTATACCGAATGATTGGTTACAATAAAACAGGTAATAAAAAGGTAGACCACTTCGGCGAAGATATGCCGTCTCAGACAAATTTATTACAAGCATTTTTCCGTTTAGCCCCAGATACTGAATTAGAAAGAACGGCATTTGATGACATATATTCGGAAGACATAGAAGGACGTGGACAGTTAAAAAATAAACCAACTTCGTTCGGCGATGGTACAGGTATAGATATGTATAAATTTGTAGATAATACGGGGATGTCTTTGCATTACCGTTTTGCTTTAGAACTTAGAAAGACTGGGGTTAAGGATACTGTTAATAACTTAATACAACAATCTTGGTGGCGAGATTTATATGAAGAAGGTTCTAAGGGTAGAGATAGAAGTGCGGACCCTTTATCTGTAAATAATGAAGCTATAGATATTCTTAATGAAACATTAGGTGAGGCTTATAATGAAACCGTATACCGAATTATTGATAATAAAGACAATCAAGACGGTACTGTATGGTTAGATGAGTTCTTGCATACTTCTGATAAAAATAAAGAAGGAACTCCAGATTATGAAAAATACGGACCTAGTGTTACTTTAAGGCAGATGGTGGATAGGATTGAGAAGAAAATAAATTTTTCAACAGGTGCACCCAAAGCTTATAAAGATATTTTCCAAGATTATGGATTAGACGAATTACTAGAAAGCAACCCTCAAATGCAAAGAGTTAATGACTAAGGACTTGCTCTTCTCACTCAATAATTAATAATATACACTTAACATCATGGCTAACACCTACGTAGACTATACAGGCAACGGCAGCGAGACCGACTTTAACTTTTCATTCCCGTACATCAAGACATCACACGTTGCTGTGGAGGTCAATGAAGGACAAGGAGCGGGTGGATTAAACAAGTGGGTACGCAAGACTTTAGGGGACGATTACTCCGTTGAGACATCTCCCACTACCTTCGTACGATTTGTCACGGCTCCCGCTTCCAATGTAAAGGTACGAGTACTGAGAGACAGTAACGCTAATGAAGGCATCGTAGACTTCGCTAACGGATCGGTACTGACCGAGACGGAACTTGATAACTCCTACCAACACAATCGTTATCTCGCTGAAGAAGCAGAAGAAGGTATCACAGGTGGTTCGTTATCTAAGAACACTGACGGGCAGTTTGATGCGGATGCTTTACGTCTTGAGAACTTAGCTGATCCAGACTCTGACGACGATGCAGTTAACAAAGGATACGCTGATAATCGCTATGTAGATGTTGCTGGGGATACCATGACGGGTAATCTCGATATGGGTGCTAACAAAGTTACATCCTCAGCTACTCCGTCCAGCGGTAATGATCTTACTAATAAGACGTATACAGACGATACCTTTGTTGATGTTGCAGGGGATACGATGAGCGGTGAGCTGAACATGGGCAGTAATAAGATTACTAACCTTGGTACTCCCACTGATGAATTAGATGCTGCTACTAAAGACTATGTAGACGACACCATCACTACTTCCTTTGCTACAGGCACTCCTCCTCCCGGTAATACAATCGGTACGGCTGCTATAGAAGACGACGCTATCACTTACGCAAAGCTACAGAACGTAGCTGGTAACAATGTATTGCTTGGTAACGACAATGGTGCAGGTGTTGATGCTCAAGAACTTACAGCAGCTGAAGCACGGACGTTATTAAATGTAGCAGACGGTGCGGAAGAAAACGTACAATCAGATTGGAACGAAGCAGATACTAATAGCGATGCATTTATCCAGAACAAACCTACTATACCAACTAATAATAATCAGCTCACTAATGGTGCTAATTATATTACAGATGCGGATGTAGCGTCTAATTCAGCTGTAGCTGCTAACACAGCAAAGGTCACTAATGCTACCCACACTGGAGACGCTACAGGTGACACTGCTCTTACGCTTGCTACTGTTAATAGTAATGTAGGATCGTTCACTAATGCTGATATAACAGTTAATGCTAAAGGATTAGTTACAGCGGCAAGTAGTGGTACTTCATTAAGTTCTGTTATAGCTAACAGTGCTACAGGGGATGCGTCTTCAGGAGCGGATGTATCAACTACTTTAGAATTAACTGCGGGTACTTGGTTAGTGAGAGCAGATTATACTAACCATGAATCAGCCGTTGGAAGTTCTACGCTTACGATTGATGGTACAGTTGTTTACACGATGCCCAGCCAAGGCGACCCACAAGGAACTTCTCAAGCTGTTTTATTCGGATTTAGAACTATCACTAAGACATCCACTACGACTATAACTATATCAGGTGCTGATTCTGGTGGTTATACTAATTCTGGATTAATAATGGCTATGGCTTGGAAGACAGCTTAACACCATGATCGACTCCCTCTCCAGCTTTCTTAACACCGCTCTTGTCATTGCATTGAGTGTGATCGGGTGGATTATTAAACGTGTTATCGAACGATTAGATGTTGGTGATAAACGACTTACAAAGATAGAGGTGGAGTTAGCTGCACAGAGAGAAAGAGATGCTGCTGTTGAAAGTAGGATCGGTAAAGTAGAACAAGCTATCAATGAGGTCCACGGTAAGCTCGACCGAATGATGGAATTATTAATGAGGAAATAGATATGCCAAAAGGATTATACGCAAACATTAACAGAAGAAAGAAGCTCGGTATCAGCCGTAGTAAGAAGAAGTCAACGATCTCTCCGAAAGCTTACGCTAATATGAAGCGTGGGTTTAAGAAGAAGTAAGGATGGCGAAAAAGCGTAAAGGTGTATCACTGTCGTTAGGCAGAGGTGAGAAAAGCCGTAAAGGCGGACTCACTGCAAAAGGAAGAGCTAAGTACAACAGAGCCACTGGTTCTAACTTGAAAGCTCCTCAGCCCGGCGGTGGCCCACGTAAGCGTTCCTTCTGTGCTAGAATGTCAGGAGTAAAAGGACCGATGAAAGATAGTAAAGGTCGTCCTACTCGTAAAGCTTTAGCTCTTCGTCGTTGGAAGTGTTAACTCATGGCTAGACCTGCTAGAAGACCTGTAGTACGTCCTAATCCTCTTGCGTTTCAACAACGTACGATTTCTGCTGCATCCGCTGCCCAAGCAAAAGAGAATGAGGAGAAAGCAACAGAGCTGGAAGGTAAAGTAACTACTCTTGAGACTGATCCATTCTTTGTTACTGTTGACGGTGGAGGAGCGGTAGTGGAAGCAGATATAGATACTTTTGACGGAGGATCACCTGATGCCTAGTTTTACTAAACGCATACAACTACGTCGAGGAACTTCTAGCGAGTGGACAACAGAGAATCCTGTACTACTTGAAGGAGAGCTGGGAATCGAATTAGACTCAGCTAGGAACAGGATTAAGATCGGAGATGGGACGACTGCGTGGAACTCTTTGCCGTACTTCTTAGATGCTCGTGAAGAGGAAGTGGGAGATTACCAAGACTTTCTTGATGCCTTGACCGCTCCGTAATAACAGTTATAACACCAAGGGATGAGCAGTCTACTTACACAACTCGGTCAGAAGGTTAAAGCTAAGC
>Ga0208767_1001654_pt1 | contig 17482 bp, 27 predicted proteins | sample VirMetDEL_Mar_21_FD_184514 | JGI IMG/M metagenome (GOLD analysis project Ga0208767, IMG submission 184514) | Aqueous microbial communities from the Delaware River and Bay under freshwater to marine salinity gradient to study organic matter... | ecosystem: Environmental > Aquatic > Marine >... | reverse complement strand
TCAAGGAGAACTTCTCCGAGATCAGCTTCGTCGGCGGAGGCTACTTCTCCGACACTGTCTTCGAGGTCTTGGCGCCCCACGCCGACCGCATCGTCCGAGGCTCCTGATGTCCCTACTCCTACAGATGACCCAGGCCGAGCGAGAGGACGCCGCTCGGTACAACCAGGAGCGCTTCATGCTGGAGGGCAACCGGGCTGTCCCGTACATCTTCCAAGTCTGGAGCAGGCTGCCCGGTGACCTGTTCGCCTGGACGACACCGGAGACTGCCCAGGCCGTCTCTGAGTATCAGCGAGTCATCGGAGCAACTCCCGACGGCAAGTGGGGACCAGCCTCGGATCGTGCCGAAGGCAAGTACCTCATGCAGCTGACCCAAGGCGACTACATCGACGCCATCGTGGTCGATCAGATGCCCGTGGGATCGGACATCTTGCACGAGGGCATGCGACTGGCCCGACAGTGGCGAGGTAAGCCCCTCCCGACACACGCCGAGATTGAGGCATGGGACTACATTGTCCAGCGCGAGTCAGGGGGCTGGGTTGGCCGACCCAACTACACGGCTGACATCATCCCCAAGTACAAGGAGGGTCGAGTGGACCCAGGTGCCCGGTTCTCTAACCCCAAGAACCGCAAGTCGTGGTACCTGTTCTCGGATGACGTACGTAACTCTCGAGCAGTGTCGGTCCAAGGCGTCCGGTCCTCGGCTGTCGACGTCGGCCAGCTACTGGGCTCGAACTGGGTCACGTACTGCCCCATTGGTCGACGAGGCATCGGCAAGGCAGTGCCGGCCCTGGCTGCGATGGACGCATACTGCGATGGGCGGTACAACGGAGTCCTGAACGCCGCGGAGTTCTACGACCTGGACCACTGTCCCTCGGACCGACGGTCCTACTACTCGGAACGAGCGCTGGCCATCGGATGCAAGCCTGGGGAGGGGTACTGATGATTCTCTTGCGAAAAGTTACGCGTCGCGTTACTTTCTGCGAGAGGTTGAGCCGTCCCTCGGGCTCCCTCGCGATGGCTACCGACGTCCTTGCATACCTCGACGCGCTCGAAGCGTGGGAGGGAGGTCCTTGACGACCAGTTCAAGGACTGCTAGTTAGGAGGTCTTCAGCAGAGGCATAGCGCCAAGGAGACCCGATGACGCCCAGGGCCGGGTAACTCCCGGCACACAGCAGCAGCCCTCGGCGCACCACGGGACTCACGATCCCGACTGCTGCCTGCCCAATTCAGGGCCATAAGAAAAAGGAGAGAGCATGATTGCACGAGAAGACCTGCCAGACCTCAAGCCAGGCTGGAGCTGGGAGCTAGAAGATGAAGATGATGACCCTTGCTGGGACCTGTACGGACCCAAGGGCCACCCAGACCTCATCAAGTCTGGCTTCGCTGGAACGGCGTACGAGGACCAGTGGTGGGGGGTGTTCGGGCCGGAGTTCAACTCCGACTCCTGGCTTGAGTCCACAACTGAGCTGGCCCTATACTTCAAGGCCATCGCCGCGGCGGTTGAGGAGTTGGGCTAATGACTAAGCCTTTCTTGAAGTGGGTCGGCGGCAAGGGCCGCATCCTGGACCAACTGGCTCCGCTCGTCCCTGAGTTCGAAGGCACGTACCACGAGCCCTTCCTCGGCGGCGGCGCGATGTTCTTCAACATGCCCGCGCGCTCCACCGTCCTGTCCGACGCCAACGAGAGCCTGATCAACTGCTACAAGCAGGTCAGGGACAAGCCCGGCCGAGTCATCAACGTGCTGTCTCACCACGCAGGCAAGCACAACGAGGCCCACTACTACCGGGTCCGAGACCTGTTCAACCAGGGCCACTTCGACGAGTGGGCAGTGGGCGCCGCCGCTGCGTTCATCTACCTGAACAAGTCCGGCTTCAACGGGCTGTACCGGGAGAACAAGAAGGGCGAGTTCAACGTCCCCTGGGGCAAGCGTAAGACGTTCGACGCCAACGTCAAAGGCATCGTGGCTGCGTCGATCTCCCTGAAGACCGCGTACATCGAGGCCAGTCACTACGACAACGTGATCCTCCGAGTCGAGGCCGGCGACTTCGTCTACTTCGACCCCCCGTACGACGAGACCTTCACGGGATATCGGGCAGGAGGCTTCGGGAAGGCCGATCAACTCGAGCTGAGCCTGGCTTTTGCTGAGCTTGTTGACAGAGGCTGTCACGTCATGCTATCTAACAGCGACACTCCGCTCATCCGGGAGATCTACAAGGACTGGGACATCCGCCCCATCCAGGCCCGGAGGTCAGTGAGCCGCAGCGTAGCAGGCAGAGGAGTAGTTGGAGAAGTGGTCGTAACAGGAGGACCGAAATGAGAGATTTGAGGTGGAAGCGAGACCCCCGTACCGGAGACGAGTACGTCAACTGGAGAGGCGACGAGATTCTCGTAGTAAGTCGCGACTTTGACGAATGGGTCGTCTGGACTCAGGCCAACTCGATCGAGGAAGCGGCCCAGGGTACGGGGGGCGGCAAGGAAGGCAAGAGACAGGCCCTTAGCGCGGCGTTCCGAGTCGGGCGCGTCACAGCGGAAGAGGCGCTGGCCCTCTGGCCTACTGAAGATCGGCCAGACTTCAGTCAGCTGCACCTGGACCTAATCAGAGAGTTCGAGGATCTGATGACTCGGGAGGTGGCAGAGGAGAGCCGACTGAGTCTGGCCGACGTCGCAGGCAACTACGCCACCTTCAATACCTTCAATACCGAGTACCTGAACCAGCTGGCTCCGGGCACCCGCTGCAGACAGAACATGGGCGGATCGGACCTGATCGTCCTCGCCGTCCCCGCAGGACCTTCCCCCCGACTGCAGACCCTGGTCAAGGTCTACGACACGAGCACGAGACAGACACGCAATCTCATAGGCACCTCGGTTGCCTACCTCACCAAAGGAAACGCATGAACAACGCACGCAATCACTACACATCTCACGTCGCAACGGCCGACATCTCCGTCTGGCAGCAGCTTCTGACCTTCCTGGCGCCGCTGTTCGCATTCTTCGGGGTCGACTTCTCCAAGGCCGCACCCGAGGCGGGAGCCCTCTCCGAAGAGCAGCTGGCTCAGATCTGGAACCAGATGTCGCCGGCCAAGCAGCGACTCATCTCCCAGCTTGAGTTTGCCACCGAGAAGCTGACGAGCATGTACGGTCCGTTCCAGGAGGAGCAGTACCGTCTGCACCCCGACGCCACGCTACCCAAGAAGTTCCACGAGCTGGCAATTGCTCTCATCACACGCAAGCTGACCCCCGTCCGCATCGAGCAGCCTCCAGCTCCTCGCATCGACCGGAATACTGGAGAGCAATTGCCTGACTTGCCTCGCACGACGCTGTGGCTCGTGGAGACGTGTGACGGCAGCGGCAAGACCCAGGACCGTCTCTTGGCAGAGTCCCAGCTGCGCCGAGAACTGAAGAGCCTGATCAAGTGGCTGTGTCGCGTCAAGCTGAACAGCAAGTCGAGCACGTCCCGTCCCTTGTACCGAGGTTAGACCCATGAAGATTGAAGACAACCGAAAATCGGCCCCCGAACTGACCCGCATGGACGAGGTCGAGCCCGGTCAGGTCTACCGATACTACGACGACGGAGAAATGGGCGACCTGCACCTTCGAACAAACAGCACGGACTACTGCCCCCGAGGCAGTACCGGAGTCTGTCTAGCGACAGGAACGCTCGGCTGGGACCACCCCGACACCGAGGTACACGTCCTGCAGAACGTCAAAGTGGTGCTCTCCTGAGCATCAACTCCGAAATGAGCCGCATCCTGGACCTTCCGGTCCTAGATCGCGGAACCGACCGAGCTGTCCCGGCCTGGGTGTACGACAAGAACACCCGGCCGGGAAGTGACTGGGAACTGAGGCCCCTTCAGGCCCTGGCCCTGCACGAGTTCCACGAGGCCAGCGGACTGCTTGGCAACATCGTTGTCGGAGAGGGCAAGACCCTCATGACCGGCCTCCTGCCGAACATGGTCCACTTGCCCGAGGGGAGAGACGCCCACCTCTTCGTCCCCGCCTCTGCCGTAGACAAGACGTACCGAGAGCTGGCGGAGTACGACCAGCACTTCTTCATCTCGCGACGTCTGTGGGTCCACAGCTACGGCAAACTGTCCAACGTCAAGACGGGCCCTGACTTGTTGGACCAGCTCCAGCCCGGCGCCCTGCTCTTCGACGAGGTCCACAAGCTGGCCAACGTCAACAGCGTATCCTGGCTCCGAGTCATGCGCTGGTTCGAGCAGAACCCCGAGACCTTCTTCGCTGGCATCACCGGCACTTTGATGAAGACGAAGATCGAAGATTACGCACATTTGGCGGCTTTGGCCTTGCGAGACCAGTCTCCCGTGCCTATGGATTGGGATGCACTGCAGCCGTGGTCGGCCACCATCGGAGAGGATACCGCAGTGTCGTTCGCGCGGAACAGGGACTGGACTTCCATGCAGCCCCTGGTCGACAACTTCACAGAAAAGCCCGTCGACTTGCTCAGCGTCAAGCGCCCCGAGCGCAAGGAGCTTGTCAGAGAGGCCCTCCGTAATCGGCTGGACACGTGTCGAGGCATCGTCCTGTCCAAGAGGCAATCGACCGAAGTTCCTCTGACCATCGAGGTCCTGGACACGGAAATGCCCGCCGCAGTGGAGGACTCAATCGAGAATCTCCTGGAAGCGTGGGTCAGGCCCGATGGCGAGTATCTGTCCTCCGGCCTTGAGGTTCAAGCTGTCGGCCTGCAGCTCAGCCAGGGGTTCCACTACTATTGGGACTGGCCGGACAACAAGCCGGACACCGACTGGCTAGAGGCTCGAGGAGCATTCAACAAAGCAGTGGGCCAGATCACTCGGCGCAAGCAGAGGGGCCTGGACAGCCCCGGTCAGGTCTACAAGAAGATCCGACAGACTGGAGCGCTCGTTGCCCTGGTGGACCTCGCCATCAGGAATCAGGAGTTCTCTCAGGTCGTCCTACACGGACTGGCGCCTCGTGGCGGAATGACTCCGGCCCTGCATCACGCCCTCAAGCACGGGGACCTCAGCCTCAATCAGAAAGAGGAGGCCCGTCTCCGCTGGAGCAAGGAGGCCACGTATCCCACAGTCTCGTTCCTGACCGTAGACGTCTGGGACGCATTGGAGGACTGGCTAGACGAAAGGCACAAGCCCCAACCTCCCACGGCAACGGCCTGGATCGACTACTGGCTGGTCCACGAAATCATGCGCCGCCTAGACGAGTCCGAGGAGCCTACTTTGGTCTGGTACGCACACAAGGCCATGGCCGACGCCCTGAGCTTGGCGGGCATGGAGGTCTGCCGGCCGAAGGAGGACCCAGACGCAACGAGGCCGAGGCACTTGGCGGTGTCGATCAAGAGCCACAACACGGGACTTAACCTGCAGTCGTGGCACAAGAGCATCGTAGTTTGTCCTCCCTCGTCTGCTGTGGAGTGGGAGCAGATGGTGGGCCGAACCCATCGCCAGCACCAGAAGCGCCCGGTCGAGTTCCTCGTGTACGGACATACTCAGTTCATGAAAGCAGCCTTGACAAAGGCGCGGAGACGCGCTAAGTCGATTCAACAGACCAAAGGACTGCCCCAGAAGCTCTGTGTTGCAGAGTGGAGCGGCCTCAACCCCGAAGCAGACTAATATGTGGAAAACAGACGTATCCTACGACCACGAGGTCGTCATCGACACCGGCTCCGAGCAGTACATCCTGGCGCCCACGGGCCTCAATGACCAGGACTTCCTGTACCGGAACAGCCAAGGGGCAGTAACGACCTTGACTCTGGAGCCGGACACTGCTATCAACCTCCCCGGCAACGTCGAGGCATACCTCGCACGCCGACCTTCTCGATTCGCGCTTCATACCGCGATCGTTCTCAGTGCGCCAAAGAGCGTCACTTTCACCAAACGCCCTACCCAGGAGCAGTAATGTCGCGATTCGGAAACAAAGCAAAGACCTCGACCTCCACCTCCCAGCCCAAGGCAGCAGCGCCCATGCGTAAGAAGTCCATTTTCGGTGGTATCACCAAGCCGAAGGGGTCCCGCCCCAGCAACTACTTCACCCCCGGCCGCTACCGGCTCAAGGTCACTCAGATCCTCGTCGGCGTGTCCGAGAACCCGGACCACAAGAACGAAGACTTCGGCCGCGCGGCGTTCGAGGTCCTGGCTTCCGAGCCGCCGACCCAACCGGCACACGACGGGTCCAGCCCGCAGCCGGTCGGCGTCGAGATGTCGATGACCAAGTACTTCGCAGGCAAGGCGTGCGACTTCCGTCTAGCCGAGTGGCGTAACCTCATGTGCGCGATCCTCGAAATCGACGAGAACGACGTCGATTGGGACCAACTGACCGAGGAAGAGGTCGCTGAGTTCGAGGCTGCGTGTGACCACGTGGCCGAGAACCCCGACGAGTACCTCGGCGTTGAGGTCGAGTGCAACTGCTACGAGAAGTACAACCAGAAGTCTGATCGCTGGTTCACCCAGACCGACTTCTCGATCGCCGGGTAACCCCGGACCGAGCCTGACCCAAAGCCCCGTAGCCTAACCGCACGGGGCTTTGGCGTTACACGGACCCGAACTCGCCGCGCTGGAGGCCGAATGACCACATGGAAAGATCGAGAGTTGCTCAAGCAGGCCCACCGCGTGGCGCAGACTGAGGTAACGGCCTGCTACCAGCCTTTGGAAGAGTTCATCGAGGACCTGCAACAGCTGTTAGCCAAGTACCCTGACGCCACAGTCAACACGACCGACTACTACGGGGAGGCCTGTCTTGAGATCACTGCTCTTGAGACCGCCAAGCAGGTCGAGGCTCGGCTGAAGAGAGAAGAGGCAATGAAGCCAAGCCGCATCAAGCGACTCAAGGCTGAACTCGCTGCGCTGGAGGCCGAGTGACCCCCCTCGCCTTCGACACAGAGACTTGGCGTTTTTGCCCAGGGCTCCAGGCCCCCCGGCTCGTGTGCGTGTCCATGAGCGACGGACAGGACGACAACCTGACCGACGCCGACGACGGTACGGCCGCCCTTCACGACCTGTGCTACGACCCGGACAAGATGCTCGTCGGACACAACGTGGCCTTCGACGCCATCGTGACCATGGCCCACGACCCGGACAGGATGAAGCCGGCCGTGTTCAATGCCTACCGAGAGGGCAGGGTCTCCTGCACCTTGGTCCGGGAGAAGCTCATCCGGCTGGCTCACGGCGAAACGACTGTCCACGCCACGCCCCAGGGCCTGCAGCGCACGGACTTCAAGCTCTCGACCCTAGTCAAGCGGTATGTCGGATCGGACATCACGTCGACTAAGAAGGGTCCTGATGCGTGGCGGACCCGGTACGCGGAACTCGACGGCGTGCCCATCGAGCAGTGGCCCCAAGCCGCTGTGGACTACGCCATCGACGACGCTCGGCTGACCTTGGCCGTCTGGAAGGCCCAGCAGGCCCACGAGGACGCCCCGGCCGGTGCAGTCATCGACCCAGACACCGGCATGGTCATCAACGAGCTAGACCAAGTCAGGGCACACCTAGCCCTCATGCTCATGACGACCTGGGGCCTGCGCACTGACCCCGGTCCCGTGGCGGCGCTCAAGGCAGCGCTGACCAAGGAGGTCGAGGCAGCGGACGCCCAGCTGATCGCCATAGGTCTGAAGAAAGTCGACAAGAAGGGCAAGGTCTCCAGGAACATGAAGGCGATCAAGGACATGGTGTCCGAGGCCTTCGGCGGGCACCCTCCTCTGACGGACAAAGGCGGGGTCAGTACCAGCAAAGAGACCCTCGACAAGTGCGACCCGGACAAGTACCCCGGTCTGGCCCTGCTTGCCGAGATAACCGGCTCCGTTAAAGTACTGAACGACTTCGTCCCAAACCTGGAATCCGGGACCCTGCACCCGACCAACCCGCAGTACGACATCCTCAAAGAGACCGGCCGGACGTCGAGCTATAACTTCAACGTGCAGCAGCTGCCTCGCAAGGGCGGGGTCAGGGAGTGCTTCATCCCCCGTCCAGGGTATGTGTACGCCGCGATTGACTACGATACCCTGGAGCTTCGGGCATTGGCCCAGACGTGCCTGGACCTGTTTGGCTGGAGCCGGATGGCCGAGGCGCTGCAGGCCGGCATCGACCCCCACCTGGACTTCGCGGCGGACATCCTCGACATCGATTACGAGACCGCGCAAGTGTGGCGCCTCGGGGACGCTGGCCCGGAGAAGAAGAAGCTCATCGGAGAGACCCGCCAGATGGCCAAGGCGGCGAACTTCGGATATCCTGGAGGCCTCGGGGACGAGAACTTCATGAAGTTCGCCTGGGTCACGTACGGTGTCCGTATTGCTCCAGACAAGGCCAAGGGACTCAAGCGAGCCTGGTTCGAGAAGTACCCCGAGATGCGCCTGTACTTCAAGCACGTCAACAGCATGCTCGGAGGCAAGGACAAGTGCCCCGTGATCCTGGAGCGCAGCGGTCTCATCCGAGGCGAGGCGTCCTACTGCGCCGCATGCAACATGTTCTTCCAAGGTCTTGCTGCAGTCGGAGCAAAGAGGGCCTTGTGGTTGGTGGCCGATGCGTGCTATGCTCAGCCTGACAGCCCGGCGTACGGTGCCCGGCCCGTGGCCTTCATCCACGACGAGATCCTGGTCGAGATCCCCGAAGACGTCGCCGGCCCTGCTGCGCTGGAAATTGCCCGGCTCATGAGTCGGGGCATGGCTGATTACATTCCCGACATCCCCATTACCTGCGAGCCGGCGCTCATGAGCAGGTGGTACAAAAACGCCGAGCCCGCGTACGACGAGCAAGGCAACCTCATTCTCTGGAGACCGTAATGAACCTGTATCGATTCAATCTAAGTTGGGGCCGAATGGGGGACCTCGACGGCCTCTTCATCGCCACCGAGGAGGAAGTAGCCTCGGTCATGGGCCAAGAGGTCTACTTTGGAGAAGTGCTCGGGAAGCACTCCGAGGTCTATGACACCATGACCGAAGATCACATCACCCTCTTGGTCGTGTCTTCTACAACCGCGGCGGACATGCTCCATGTCTGCGGAAATACCATCTCCGGGTACAATCCCGTGGCCATTTGGCAGGAGCAGCAGGAGTACGTATGATCCCCTTCAAGTCTTGGAGCGACTTTCTTTACTCGACGGCCGAGGAGCGCCGCGAGGACATAGGCATCTACGTCGACACCGACGACATCACCATCGAACTCCCAGACGGCTCGCTTGTTGAGGTCACCGGCAAGGAGGGCCAGTGTCCCCAGACCGCCCTCGTGGCAGTGCTTCGGGAATTCGGCTTCGACGCGGAGTTTGGATGACCAACGAACGACACATGATGTACCTCGACGTCACCGTGCAAATCGACCGCCCGGCCCGGACTTTTGAGCTTCGGCCGGTGACGACCTACTCCCATCCTGACGGCAGCAGCCAGGAGGACGGAGTCGTCACGCGTTACGGTCCGGTCCCTGACCACCTGGACCTGGACTTCGTGGCCGAGTCCATCGCCCAAGAGTACCTGGACATGTTTGAGCGAGTGTACGAGAACACGATGGCGCGGTTCAAGATAGGTGCTGTCCCTCGGGACATGCAGGGGGCCCGGCTCTGCCCGCCAAGCGACTACGGAAAGATGACCATCCAGCAGAAGGCGGCGCTGAAATGATCGTCGTCCAGACAGCCCGACAAATCAGCCTCGACCCGCCCCAGTGGTCCGGCGTCACGGACGCAGGCAGCCCAGTGTACGCCCGCATCGAAGCCGAGGGCAACTGTGCCTCGATCCGTGTGGCCCACGGAGCCCCGTCCCAGGACGTTCCAGCCGCCACGAGGGCCGACGTCTTCCTGTCCTTTGCTGCCACTGACCGCTCGTACAAGGGGTTCCGGGAGAAGTCCGAACGTCTCGGTGTGAGGTGGCCCGAAACCCTTGAGGGAGAAGTACCCATGACCCCCATGTCCGAATTCTTCGCCCTGGACACCGTGGTGGCCCAGGCCATCGAGACCAAGTTCGAGCAGGAGGGCATGTCTGCCCCGCTCGTGCCGGCCTCAGCCCGTATCCTTGAACGCGCCGCCGAGCGAGCCTTGGACCAGTGGATGCACGAGCACGCGACCCGGCAGAAGGACACGTGTGTCATTGCCCTGTGCGACGAGGACGGCCTGCCCAAGATGGACTTGACAGTGATTAGCTGGTCTGTTACCATCGACCCTGTTGAAGCCGCCTGGGTCAAGATCTCCTGGCGCTGACCTCTACCACGAGAGAAGAATGAACCTGAAAGACGTTATTGCTCGCTTGGAGCAAGAGGACCCTGACCGTTTGGTCGAGCGTGGTTGGGATGGTTGGGACTCGTGGCGTGGTAGATACAGCGAACTGGCCTTTTCTCCAGCATCGGCTACCGTGGCTGAGATGCTGGCTGTGTGCCAGGACGCGCTGGAGGCCGGTACGATGACCGGGTATAAGGGCGGGGAGTACCCGGTACATGAATACACTGAGTGCAACGTTGCCTATGAGGGGACCTACGGAGGTCGTGACGACACCTTGACGTCTGATGGCCTTGAGTACCGCCTGACTCAGTGAGGACACAAGACAAGTTCGACCGAGAAGTTCTACTCTGCGCCGCGGACTCCATTGCCCAGCACGGGCCGATGGCAGAGATTGCGTTCCACCCCCCAGGCCATCACGATTTCGTCCAGATACTCGCTGCCGATCTCTTGGCCCAGGCCATCCGACGCCCCGTGATGTCCGAGGAGCCCGTCCAGGAGATGGTCGACTTGTTGAGGCATGAGAAGAGAAGGGTACAGGACAGCGTACACCTCACGCACATCCGGCCCCCAGACCACGACCTCCAATACGCGGCCGTCCATGAGCAAGTTTGCAACCGACTTCTGTTGCGCCTTGAGGAAGGCCTGGCATGACCCCTGACGATTTCCCAGAACAGTAACCGTACACTTGGACCTAGAGGACGGGTCGATTTCCCACCTGACCACGAGAGACTGATGTTCCCAGAACTCCCTGATCCCCTTACCTGTGACTGGCGTGACCCTGAGTCCGTCGATGCCCTCCTCGACAAGTTGGACGGCGAGGAGCCCGAGATGTACGACCCGATGTGGAACGAGCACACGGGCACGTACGACATCGAGATTTACCTCTAAGTGACCATCGTCACCTTCGACCCCGGTCTGCGGGAGTGTGGTCTGGCCGAGTTCGACGGGCCGACTCTCGTGGACTGCGCCATGCCCGTGTCCTCCTGTAAGAAGGAGCGCGGCGTCGTGGCATGGAACGCCATGGCAGATGTCGCCGTGCCTTGGATCCTGGAGCGCAAGCCCACGGTCCTTGTGTACGAAATGATGCAGCCTTACACCGGCAACAGCGAGGCAAAGAACAGCCAGTTGCTGCAGCTGACCGGAGTCCTCGGGGCGGTCGGGGCCCAGTTGCCCGGAATCAAGTTCGTCTCATACCTGCCTCGACAGTGGAAGGGTCAAGTGCCCAAGGACAAGCACCACCGAAGACTGACCGGAGCCACGTCCAAGCGGACCGGGCGCTTCCGTCCGGGTATCCTGACCGCGGAAGAACTGGCCGTCTTCGACGAAGCGCGACGTGGGGTAGCAGCTGGCAAACAGCACAACATTCTTGACGCAATCGGCATCGGCTGCTACCATGTCGGTCGAGGACCACAATGGAGATGATATGAACGACGAGCCCGTTAACTGGTGCCAAGAGCCGTGACTCGCCTCAGTCCCTTCACCTGGGCTGCGGTTCTGGTCTTCGCGGCCCTCGTACTGGCGTCCCTCGAAGCGCTATGACGCAGTTCTTGGCCTACTACTTCTCCGTTGCAGGGCCGTTGGTCCTGGGCTGGTGCTTGTACTTGGTTGTTCCCGTCCCTGAACCAAAGGCACCGGCTGATGAGGTCAGGGTCAACAGCCCCGAACCCTCGGATATTCTCCCTGAAGCACTGACCCTCCCGGCGTCCTGGCTAGACGATGTAGAGCACTGCTACGACTTCACACATGAAGTCCTTCGATATAAGGGGTTCAGCATGCGCATCCCTTCAAACTCTTCCTACAGAGATCGACTCCTCTGGGCATGGCGGCTCAAGGAGCACTCTATCCACGTGACTAACACAGGAGGCTCTCGTGCCCAAGACTGAACTAGCAGACCTGTCCGACTCAGGTATCCGGTACCAATTCGACCCACGTGTGACTTTCGTGTCCTTCGACAAGCACGCTGTGGCCGTACGCCCTAACACCCGACCAAAGAATGATTGCTGACGTCTGGCTAATTAACGGAGACCGCTTCTACAACTGCCTGATCTCCCAGGCGAACGTCTGCGGAGTCCCTCTACTAAGGGTCTGTGAGCCCTACGAAACAAAGGAATCGGTGTTTGAGTACCCCTTCACGGGAGAACTCTTCACACACGCAGCCATCCACTCCATTCACCCGATCGAACAAGATGACTGAAATCAAAACCATGGACCCCGAGACCGCTGCTCGGTACTTCGGCGTCAAGAAGAAGACTCTTCGCAAGTGGGAGGCCCGCGGCATGATCGAGTCCAACGGCCTGCGCGGCGATGCTCGATTGTACTACGTGTCAGGCGCCCACGTTCAACCTCTCCTGACTGTGGCCGAGCCCTCGTACAAGCCCCAGCGTTTCGAGTCAGCCAAGGGCAAGTACTACTCGGAGGTCGACGAGTCCCGCCGCGTAGTCGTGGCGTACATTCCGTTCCTGGCCAAGCCCCTTCGGGTCGACTTCGAGGTTGACGCCCAGCTGCACCGGGCCTACTCGTCTGACGGCGAGAACATGACCGTCAAGCAGATGGCTCGCAAGTTCGGCTACTCGGAGAAAACACTCCGGGGGTACCTCCGAGCACGTGGCTTGGAACACGCGTCCTTGGTTTGGCCTGAGCACGAGATGGCCGAGCTTTCTGACGCCGAGCTTCTGGAGTCGGCCGAGGCCATCCGCGCCGCGAAGATCACGGCCAAGATGGACCAGAAGGACGTCGAGGAACTCAAGCGCAAAGCCGCCATCGCGGACAGCGTGGAGTCCTGGCTCAAGGAAGCGGGCAAGGCGTTCAATGAGACTTTGAGGGTACGGGTCGTTCCTACTGAGATTCCGACGTGGCCTGACGAGCACGGTCAGTGGTTCGACTGGATTGTGCCCGAGACCGACACCCACATTGACTGCATGGGCGTCGAGGGCCGGGACTTCGACCATCAGTTGTCCTTGGTCCGAGAGCACAGGGACCGGCTAATCCAGCGCTGCAGTCTCAGCGGAAACGTCAACGCGTGGCACAAGTGGGTCGGTTCTGATTTGTCCGACGGCGATGGCAAGCAAGGCAAGACCACCTCGCTGCGTGTCCAGCAGTTCCAGACCCTCCCGTCCTCGACGCGTGTCCGAGGCATCGTCCAGGCCGAGATCGAGGCCTGTGAGACGTACCTCGCCACGGGACGTCCGCTGTACCTGTACAAGGTCAACGGTAACCACGACTGGTGGTCCACGGACTGGCTCTACGAACTGCTGCGCAACCGCTACGCTGACGACGACCGGGTCATCTTTGGCGAGGACGTCGGCGTCCAGACCGGAGGCCGGGTGTACACGAACATCGGCAACTCGCTCTGCATCTTCGCCCACGGGCAAGTGGGCCGGCTCAACGAGCAGACCTTGCGAGAGATGGCCATGACCGAGGCTCCTGTCTTGCTGGCCAAGACGATGACCGGCCTCGGCAAGGTCCACGTGCTCCGCGGCGACAAGCACACCCGCCGCCAGATCGATTCGCGCGGAGGGGCTGGACAGGACGTAGGCGTATGTGCTATGAGTCCTCAGACCGAATGGGCTAACGAGATGGGATTCACGTACCAGCCTCGGCTCCACGCTTTCGCAATCAGTCAGTCGGGCAACATGCCCTTCGACATTACCTCAGAGGAATAGAAGATGAAAAGCAAACTCAACCCCCACGTCCTTAGCACAGGCCCTTGCGCCGAGTGCTACGTGTTCCCCCAAGCCGTCCTGCTTCCCTTCGGAGAAGACCAATGAGGGTTGCAGCCAAGTGGCGCGGGGAGTAGATGGCCTACGCGTACACCAAAGGCGGCAAGTGGTGGGCCAACACCCCTAACCCCAAGGACCCCGAGGAGTTGGAGGACCTCGTGTGCATCATCTACCTGCACCCGAACGAGGCACGCCTACTCATCCAATGGCTGTACGACGGGTACAAGCCGTACACCAAGCCAGCGTACTTCTACAACACGGACCTCCGGCCTCTGCGCAGGGACATCCAGCGAGGCTTCCGGGTCATCTGCCGGGGACCGCAGGGTGAGTTCGAGGTCGACCGCCACATGACCTACGAGGACATGCGAGACATTGCTTTCAATAGGTACGAGCCGTGAAGACCCTCGCCGTCCTCTTCGCCCTGTCCCTGACCGACTGCCTCTTCACTCTCGTGTGGGTCGAGGGTCTCGGGGCCGAGGAGTCCAACCCCTTGCTCGCCGCGCTGCTGCAGGAACACGGGTTCGGTGCACTGGCTGCGTGAAAGCTGACCCTGACCGCCGTGAGCGTGTACATCCTGGGCCGCGTGGAGGCGCGACGGCCTAGAACTGTCTTCTGGGTGGCCGGAGCACTGACGGCAGCGTACGTGGCCCTGAACGTGACGCACTTTTACTTACTCCTGAACACCTGAGAGAACACGACGAGCGTTTCCGCTACTGCTAACAAGACAGGCACCTGCCTAGCCTTCGACGACAAGGACGAGAACCTGCCAAAACGACAAAAGGCCCCGGACACCGTAATTGGTGTCCGGGGCCTTTTGCTGTCTAGGCGTTGAACGGGAAGACCTTGATCTTCACGTACTCAGCGGCGTCGGAGTCAGACTCTGTGATCTCGTGGAAGATGCGCTTCCAGCCCTCGTTCTCGAAGGACGGGCCGGCCTTGAACTTCGTCAGAGCCAGGGCGCTAGAGATCAGCACGGTCGGGGAGCCGTCCTCCTCGACCTGATGCCAGTTCTCGTCCTCGTCCATGAGCCACGTGTAGACCTGCAGGTCCGTGACCGAGGACAGGGCCCCCTCGTACTCGATGCTGACGTTCAGGACCGGCAGGCCCTCGACATCGACGCCATCCGAGGCCGAAGCAGGCTGCGTGCCCGCCCGGCCCGTGATAGGGCCGGTCTCCTCGCCGGAAGTAGCAGGCGACTGACAGGCCGGTGTGGCGGGAATGTTGGCGAAGGCGAAGATCGCCTCGTCACGGGTTGCTCGGAGAGCAGTCTTGAATTCGTCCCAAAGGGCCATGTTAGGTACTCGCTGTTACGGAGGAGGAGAAAGAGTCGTCGGCCAGGATGGCGTTGACAAGAGCGGCGATGGCCTCGATGGCCGTAGCGTTAGTGCCGGCCGTGCCCGCTGCTGCTACCGCGGTGTCCATCACGGCCTGCAGCCCCGTGGCCGGGGTGGAAATCAAGGCCCGGTTCAAGCCGTCCTTGGTAGCCACACCAGACTTGCCTGTGGCCGGGACATCTGGGTCGGCCAGTGTGCCAAGGTAGGTCATACCGTCGCCACCGACCTGAATGTCATTCGGCGCATCGTTCAGGTCCGCTCGGACCCATGCCGTCATGGCTTCGCTGGCACCCTCTTCTTTGATCTGGCCAACCGCCAAGGGGAACGAGGGCGCGGCGTCCTGACAGACCACGGCCATCGGCGTCCCGACCTTGGGCACGATGTCCAGGATCGGGGACTCGACGGTCCGTGCCCGCACAGGCGAGCCGAGCCAGTCTGGGTCGACGAGCACCTGGGACGCTGCCTTGTACCCAGACACCAGAGCCCGGTACGCCCCGAGGGAGTACGTGGCCAGGGTGTTGTGGACAAAGGTCTGGAGCTTGCTGATGCTCATGCTAAGGGTTCCACAGAACGATACTGAAGCCGTCTGAGGGATCTGCTCCAGAGCCGCTTGAGTTGAAGAACTTGACGTTGAACTCTGTGGTTGACGTCCACTCTACAACCGCAATCCTGACACTGTTGCTCTCTGGAGTTACAAGCACCGGCCTGTTTTGATCCGAAACAGCAACGGCTAGGACTACTGTGTAGATGCCCGTGGAGGCAGTTCTCGTAATGCTCGTGACTCGACTATTGAGGTTGACGTTGATCGTACAGGCCCCGGGGGAAGTGTTGTCGTCACAGTGACAAACCAACCAAGGAAGGTAGTCCTCAAGGGCACGGCTTCCCACAAGGCCCGTAGTCATAGAGACCTCTCCTCCCGCATCCACGTCTCGGCATTTGAGGTCTCTTGAACTACCGGCCCCGTCCTCAATGTGGATTTCGTCCCCTGACTGAGGGATGATGTCTAGGGTGGTGATGGTAGGCGCCTCTACGTCCCCGTCTGAGACAACATCTCCTACGTTAACATCCACCCACGTGGTGTCCGGGTTCTGAAAATCGACCTCCGACCCAGAGAAGGGGTAGATTTGGTCTGTCGAGACCCAGCTGGAAAGGAGCCCCGTGCATTGAGTCCAGAACTCCCCTGCCGTACGAGCCAGGGTCAATAGGGTCTTAGACGCAAACGGCTCAGTCACCGTAGCTACCCCGTCGGTTCCCCAGTCGATTTCGGTGGGGATGTCGATCTTGTTGGCCTCGCCGTCGTTTCCGCCGCCGTTATGTCTGTGTCCTCCACCTGTGTTGAAGATGGAGTTCATGAAATCGGCCCAGATCGTGCTGGTTCCGTCGACAAATGTGGTAAGAGCCATGGAGGGACCTCAGAGGAATTCTACAGTGTAGGAACAGAAGACCGGGACGACAGGTGAGAGCAAACGTCGCAACTCAGCCTCGGTGATGGACCCTGTCGGCACACGCACCACGAAGTTCCAGCCGTCGATGCCGACCTCGTCAACACCGACCAGACTGTCCGTGGACGCAGGGTCCCCGCTCAAGCGAGGGAACGACGTGCCGCAGATAAAGGGCTTCGGGTCAACCGTCTCGACCTCGGCGTCAATGCCCGTCAGAGCCTGGACGTACTCTCGAATGCTTGGAATCGGGCCTTTGTTGACCCACGTTTTGATTGCGATGCGGATAGCTGCCCGGGTTCGATACTCAGACAGGTCCAGGTCATCGGGCAGTCCCAACGACGCTGCCATCCAAGGCAACCAAGCAGCCGGCATGCCTGACGGGGTCAAGTACGAGGGCAGTCGGTCGACAAACACACGGACCTCGTCAAACAAGGTCCCGAGCGCGTCCACGATACCCACTGCCTCGCCGGAGCGGTATGGAGTGGGGACAAATCGTCGAAGAAAACTCATACGCCATTCACCAGGAAGGCGTCAGGGTCATTGCCCATCGACGGAAACGTCGTGTCGTCGTAGCCCCAGTGCAACAGGCCCCAAACAGCATCAGGGGCATCTACTCCCGTGGCGTCCATGGCCGCTACTGCAGGCCACGCCGTGTCGCCGTAGTCGTCCGAGTACTGGTAGTCCATGCTGACTACGCGCTTGATGCCGTCGACCGCTGCGATGATTGAAACGAAGTCGTTCTCGACGACCCCTTCTCCGTACGTCCAGCCCGAGGCCGTGAGGACCTTGGACGAATCGTACA
>Ga0208767_1001653_pt1 | contig 17498 bp, 18 predicted proteins | sample VirMetDEL_Mar_21_FD_184514 | JGI IMG/M metagenome (GOLD analysis project Ga0208767, IMG submission 184514) | Aqueous microbial communities from the Delaware River and Bay under freshwater to marine salinity gradient to study organic matter... | ecosystem: Environmental > Aquatic > Marine >... | reverse complement strand
TATTAAAATGTGTAAAAAAATTAAAAAAAAAATTGATAAAAAAAGATATAAAAAGATAATAAAAGATATATATAAAATGCCTGACTACAAGAACGCTAAAATTTATAAATTATGGTCGCCAGAAGGAGATGATATTTATATAGGTTCTACTACTAAATTATTATCAACAAGAAAAGCACAGCATAAATACGATTATGAAAATAAAGAACACCCACAAAGTAGGTCAAGAATTCTATATGAAAAATATAATGATGTTCGTATAGAGTTATTAGAATGCTTCCCTTGTGAAAATAAAGATGAATTAAACAAAAAAGAAAATGAGTATATAAGAAGTAATAAATGCGTTAATATAAAACAAGAAGGTAGAACACGTAAAGAATGGTTTGAAGATAATAAAGAAAGTCATAAATTATGGAAGAAAAATTATTATGAAGAAAATAAAGAAAAGCAACTCACAAAGGCGGCAGAATTATATGTCTGTGAATGTGGTAAAGAATTAACAATAGGAAAAAAAGCAAGACACGAAAAAACTAAAATTCACCTAAATAATCTATCTAAACAAGATTTCCAAGAACATTAACCATATCAGGATTATAAAATCCAGCAAGAGGCATAATAGGTCTATCTATAGGTTTATTATTATCTGTTGCTAATCCTAATTTTTGATGTCTTGCGTAACCTTGTGACGGATACATATAATCATTTTTAGGTAATTCTACACGACCATATCTTACGGCATCTGGTTGTCCTTTTACTGGTAATACTTGTTTCAAAGTGCTTCTAAATAAAGTATCGTTAAATTCTGGCTGTGTTTTACTTGGAACCGTAAAGTATCCAGGCATATGATTACGAACCATATTGTTTTTTTCTACAAACATATTCATTGCTGGGTTCATATCAGAGTAATTAGGCTCACGAGCATTTTTAAAGGGTTTAATACCCGCGTACATACCTATCGCATCCACCATAGTTTATAATAAGTAAATATTTTATTTTACATTATATTTATTTATTACATTTTTATTATTTTTAAATCTCCTACGAAATAATCTACGAAATAATTTCTATGGCACGTCCAGAACCAATACGTAATTCAGCAGTGCATTCAGCGAACATAGTGAGATTACAAGACGCAATACCTTCAGTTTCTACCGAACCCATAGCGGATACGCTGCGAGTATCTAACCCACTTGCTAATCTATTGTAGTCACTTTCGGGTAGGCAAAAGCGGTAGCACTGAACGAAGTAGTCTTTCTTATACTGGTCTAATGTAAGCATCTTGTTTTTCTCACCATCAACAGCGCCGAAGGTCATTGATAGAGCCTCTGGTGTAGTCATACGGTAAGCGGGAACAGAAGCGGAATTGACCTGTAACTGATGGTAGGCAGGAACAGCATTATCATCTAAAATTTGTGTGAATTGGAAGTATTTGGATAAATATTTCTCTTCGTTAGTGCCTAAAACACCACCAGCGTCATACCCGGGTAGTCCAATATCAACAGTAGTAGTCGTAGCATCTCCCGCCGCACCAGCGAAAGCCGCACCTCCCTTTTTGTAACCAGTCGCAATTGCGGGTGCTGCCTTTGTCGCATAACCGGAAGGACGATAAGCCAACCAAAGTCTATCCCACGAAGCAGAATTGACGTTGAAACGGGAAGTGCCTGTGTGAGTAGATGTGAATGTGTAATAATTCTTGAAGGGAAGCGAAAGGTAACCAACCGAAGCGATACGCTGTTCTACAATCTGGTCTAAAACCGAAGTAGCCATACCAAGAACCTCAACTTGCATTGTAATATTGGACAACTTGTAAGTTGGATTACCAGCGCCTACTTTATCAAAATGGTTTGCACTGGGAGTGCTGCCACCAGCGGGGAATACACGACCATCGCTAATAGGGCAGACAGTATCGTCCGCAAGGGTAATTTCAATTGTAATTTGTGGGCATATACCAGTATCAAGAATGCTTGGTTCAATTGACCCAAGTAATCCTTCCCAATTATCAATACAGAACTGGTCGTCTTTATCAGCATACGCCTCTGGGTCAGTATTATTGAAAGCAGAACCATCGTGATACGATTTGATACGAACGATATTGGGGTGACCTAATGCCGCATTACAGTAAGAACCTTTAATTGCCGCTTTTGCGTGTTTGAGGACATTATAATGCTGAAAGTTATTCTGGACTAAAACTCCACCCATATATACAGCGACACGCTCTACAAGAGACGATATGTCGTTAGGCAACGAAGCACCAGCACCAGTAGTTACGGCATTAAAAAACATACGTGTATTACGGAGATTTACAAGTGAATTAGAAGGCATTTCAAATCTAATAATTTTACCCGAAGTAGCGTCGTCGCTTGATTGCGGAAATACTTTAAATTGCGAGGTAGATACACCTTGAAGACGTTGCATGAAGAAACTCACATTTGACGGAAGAACACCAGCCATTACTTTTTATAATATATACAAGATAAAAAAAATAAAATTAATTAAATTAAATTAAATAAAAAATTAAATTAATTAAATTAAATAAAAAATAAATTAAATTAAATGTTTAGTATTTTGGTTTTCCGTAATTCTGCCAAGTTAATACAGATTGACTTTCTTTGGCGTTAGGTGGCGGTTTTATTCCTACACTTTGTAGTTTTGCTGGTTCAAACATTTTAATTATATCAACGCGTAAAACTGCGGTAAAGTATAAATTACCTAAAGTAGATTGAAATTTATTATCAAAATCGCCAGCGGTTTCTTTCCCTGCTGCTGTCCCTAAATCTCGTTGAGTTGAAAGACGACCTAATTTACGCCCCTTGCTGTCTGTTAAGAAAAGTCTTAAATTAGACAACTTACGCTGCTGTAAATTCATAAAGTATTCTTCACCAGTAGAACTATTGTAATTAATAAATTCAACATCTTTGAAAACTTTTGCGAGGATGTCGCTATTAATTATATCAGCATTATATCTTCCTCTGTCGTTAGACAATACAGACATCTCTAAACCATTCTGGGCGTTATTACAACGAAGATAAACATATGGGTCAGTCAATCTTTGCATAGGGAAATAACCTTGTATTTTAACAGTAGTAGCACCAGGCGTAATACTGTCTGCTGTTACTATAAGACTATTAAAATCAGTATCAGTAGTATCATCTTGACGAAGACCTCCTAAAAGACAATAAGCATCTCCTACACTTTCGGGTATTTGAATATGTAATTCTGTAAGTCCATGAGCGATGGTAGAACCACTACCGTTTTTAGCGGTTAAAGTTATTTCTAAAAGTCGGTCGTCAGTAGAACCCATAGTTAAACTTGTTGGAGCAATTGAAGTAAGTTCAAATGAGGACGCTACTGTTTGAGAGGCGAGTTCTGTTGCTACACTTGTGGCGAATGCTGTTGCGAGGTCTTTTAAATTAAGATAATTTTTATGAGCGATACTTAATGTTTGGTTAAAAGCAACTCCATCAGTTCCACGAATATTAAATCTACCATTATTTTGATTTACCATATAAGTATTGTTAAACATAGTAAAATTAAGAAGACTAATTCTAATTAATTCTCCATCTTTAGCCTCTATTGTTTGACCTTCAAAATGTATTTTAACATCATCACCTTGCGAAGTGCGGTCTCCTACTAAAGAACTCTTTTCAGTATCTACAAAGATATTAAAACTATTAACTACTTCCTGTCCTTGAAATCTGGAGGTTTGTAAAGACATCTTTTAATATACATAAAGATTTTAATTTAAAATGTAATTATTTATTAAATTCTAAAACTTTTGGAATTACATATTTACTTGGAGTATTCTTAATTTTTTCTTTTAAATCATTAATGTATTCTGGTGTGTTATTTTTACAAAGGTCATATACAATATCAGCATAAAAAGTTGGGACATCTGGGTATAAGTCTTTCATAGTTTTTAGTGCTAATTGCTTCTCCTGTAATTGCTCGTCGGTATAATTAAATGGATTTTCATGTTGCTTACGTTCAAGTCCAGGAACTTCAAGTGGAATACTCATTTATATATAAGATAATATTTTATTTTTCTAAATAATACATTTATTTTTATTTACAAATTTTCTTCTTCAAGGTTTTCAAATCTATTTTCGGGGGTCATTTCTATTGGTAAAATGTGCTGTCTGCCCGATGCGTGATATGCTCTCTCAATCATATTTAATTCTTCTGGATTGTCTCTGTAATTTCTATTTAATTTATTTAAAATGTAATCATCGGTAAGTTGTCCGCTTCTTGGATTAAATCCTCCTGGTGCGAATGTTTCATTTAAATTTAATAATTCATCGCGACTTGCTAAATTCGCTAATGTGGCTCTCATTCTTGCTGAAATGTAACTTCTTGAACCAGGAACTACATTTGAATAAATGTCTTGTCCTTCTTTGCGGTTAAATCTTCCTAACGAAAGTGTAGGTGCTACTTGAACTCCACCTGCTCCGTATTCGGCGGGTCTTGGTAAAATCGGTGTGTAATCGGCTTGAAGTCTTCCAGCGAAAGCAGTCTGTAAATTTTCACTAAAATTAGTTGAACCTATACTCTTTCTGTAATTCATGATAGCATCAAACTGGGCTTTTTGCTTTCTTGCTGGTGCTGATATACTCGCAAAATTCGCTAAATCATTAATAGGAAAACGTGATACATTTTTACTTCTATTTGTTCTTGATGGTTTAATACCTTTGAAGATGTGTTTATCTAAATTGATGCCGTGTAGAAATTCTTGACCTCCAACATCTATTGGGAAAAATTCTGGGTATCTTTCTTTAATTGCTTGGTCTGCCAATACACCGCTTCTCGCCATAGTTCTTTACAATGTATAAATATTTTAATTTTATTCTAAATTATCTGGTATTATAAATTCATCTAATCGTCGTCTAAACATTGAAGGATGTTCCTTCTTCTTGTGTAAGTCAATAAATAAAAACGGATAATTTGAACCATCGCCGATTGCTGTATCATAAACTTTATTGAATGTATCTTCACCTATCTCTCCGCTTACACTTTCAGCAACGTCTTTCATTTCTTGCCTATCTTTTGTTTTAAATAATAACATACTCGTACATTGATTTCTAATTACTTTATTTAATCCACCGGTTTGACACTTGAAAGATTGTATCATAAAAAATAAACTTACACCAATTGCCCCTCCTTCTTTTAGTTGCCCCACGTGTCTTGAATATGTACTCAGTCCATTTAATTTACGTGGTCTTGAATAAATACCAGAGCCTAACATATCATCAAAAATTACTGCTATTCTTGGTTTCTCTCCGTTCCATCTATGAGTAGGTTTTATAAAGTTGCCTTCATCACTAAAAAATTGTAATAAGAGGTCATCGTCCATATATTTACCATCTTTAAGGTCAGTCATTAATTTATTGTATCGTTTGACTTCTTCCTTGTATCGTTCAAGGTCTTCTGCTTCTTTCTTTACGATGTCTTTAATACTATCAATAACGCTCGGGTCATCTACATCTTCAAAAGTGTGTTCTATCTTAAGGCGGTCTAATAATTCTTTATTAGAATTCATAGTAGGACTAACGGCAATACAATAATCAAACTTTAATCGTTCTATTAAATTAACTATTGCGGTGGATTTGCCTGATGCTCTCTTGCCTACTGCTATACAAACCTGATGCATTTTAGGCATAAAAGTATCTGTTGTATATAACCCGCTCTCACTTTTAGGAGGGATAATTTCCAACCCTTTAACTTTACTGGTCTTCATTTACTAATACAAAATATTATTTTAATAATTTTTTATTATTAATTCTTTTCTTACATTATCTCCTATATCACTTGTTTTATTTTCTGTGCCTCCTTTAACTGTAATTCGTCTTATATTAAAATCTTTAAATAAATCTATTATTTCATTACTGTCATTAATGGTTAAAATAAATTTACCTTTTATATTTTTTAATTTATCTTTTAATTCTTCATAATTAATAATAGGGTCTTTATATATTCCTTTTGATTTTTCATAAGGAGGGTCAAGAAAGAAAAAAGTATTTTTACTATCATATTTAAAAGTATTTTTATAATCACCATTTAAAATAGTTGTATTTTTCATATATTCAGCATATTGCGGTATTCTTCTTAATTTAGGTTCGATATTGGGATTTTTATAAATATCACCTATTCCTTTTGAACCAAATGTTCCACATAAAATATATATTATTTGTGCTAATCTATCTAACCCAGAATGACTTTGCTTAACATATTTTTTAACTTCTTCTAAACTTTTATTTTTAAATCTCTCAATATTATCAATATTAGGATTACTTTTCATTATTTTAAAAGCATCAGTAATTAATTTATCTTTATCATTTAAAACACTTTTAATATTATCATCTAAATCTAAAAAAAAATAAATATCACCACTACCGACAAATGGTTCAACATAAATATTAAAATTTTTAGGTGCTAATGATTTAATAGTTTTTTCAATAGGTTTCTTCCTTCCAACACGGCATAAAGGTGAAGTTAAAGACATATTATATTATATTTAATAAATATTTTAATTTAATAATAACTTCTTTTATTTATAAATCCACCACTGAACATACTATTATATTGTTTTTGTAATAATAATTCTTGTGGTGTTAATTGTCTTGGTGGTGGTCTTGTTGGTGGTTCTGGAGGCATTTGTTCCATTTGTAATTGTGGTTCTGGAACTACTGGAACTACTGGAACTTCTTTCTTTTTTCGTGATACTCTTTTAACAAATACTACATTATCATTAGGTTCAAATTCATCACTATCATCGCTACTTTGTTCTACTATAATTTTAGTTTTCTTTTTACCTTTTGGTTTAGATGCTTTAACGATTTCTTTTACTTCTTCTTCAACCTCTTCTTTAATAGTAGTTTCTTTTGGTGCTTTAAGTTTCTCCACTTTTTCTTCTAACTTTTTAGTATAACTTTCTTTACGTATAGCATTTGCTTTCTCTCGTGCTAATTTTAATTTTTCTAATGCTTCTGGTGATAATACTTTACGTGGTTTTCCGTTCTTATTTAGTTTAGTTGGTTTAGCATTTTCAGGTGCTAATTGGTCTTCAACGGAAGCAAGTCCTTCATTAATAATTTCTTCATTAATAATTTCTTCTTCTTCGGCAGACATTTTAATATATATAAATATTTTAAATTTAGAAAAATAGACAATTATTTAGAGAATTATTTTCTAAATATATTATATAATGAAGAGAGAAGAGTTAATACAAAAAGCAAAAGAACTCGGTATTAAAGGTACATATCGTATGAAAAAAACTGATTTAGAATGGGCTATATACCTTAAAGAAAGTATAATCTGGTTTAATGATATTGCTGGTAATACTATAACTATCACAGATGAAGAGGTTGATATATCATTAAACGAGATTGACCTTAAAGGGGAATGTCCCCTTACAGAGTTTAAAATGAAAGACATAGATAAACATAAACAAATGTGGTTAATTTCGTAGAAAAAAAATATACATATATATTAATTATATTTAGATGCCTAATTGTCTAAAATGTGATAAACCTTTAAAATCAATTGGAACAGCAAGAAAGAATGGTAAGTCTCACCCTGACTGGGCTAATAGAGAATATCATAAATGTTGCTATAAATTAATTAAAGAACAAGAAGCAAATGAAAGATATATTAAATTTATTACGGGTAGATTGTGATTAATTAAGTTATTTCGTTAAGCCGAACGAAGGACGGCAAGGGGTCATAGGGGATAAATCCCCTAATTTATTAAGTAAATCTGGTCGTAGGTTCTCGCTCTTGATAAAGCGGTGTAAAGCATTTTTTTATAATTTATGTGTTTAATGTCTATGTATAAATTATATTCTGTGGTTTCTCCTTGAATGCTATGAGTTGTGTAAGCGTGTCTTAATTCACAAGCAGTGCCTATTGGTTTAAATTTTACAATTTCTCCGTTAGAATAATTTTGTGTATTTTCAGTGATGTAATACTTATCAAGGTGTTTATACATTTCTGTAAATATATCCTTTCTCTTATTTGTATATGTTAATATCATATCATTTACAGAGTAATTTGGAATGTCTTTTACATTCTTAAAATTAGTAAGTATGTAATCTTTAATGTCTTTTGACCCGTAATTTGACGCCATCATGTTTCTTATCTTATTTAATAAAAATTTTAATTTATCACATTTAACTCTGTAATTATTATTGTGTTCTTCGTAGTAGTCAAAACCTTCTTTTTTGAATGGTGTTCCATCTCCAATATTGTCTAACTGAAACCCGATGTCGCCACACATAATAATTTTTAAACCAGCGAAGCGTTTTAGTATTAATTCCTTGCTTTCGTTAGACATCATACTGACTTCATCAATGATAAGTGTATTGTAATTTCTTGCGATTGCTCCCCATTTTTCTGGGTCATCTGTTAAAAGGTTATACCAAACATTAACGGGTTTATTGTATTCTTCTGCTTTCTTTCTTGCTAATTTCCAACTAGGGGCAAAATAAATACAATTTACAATACCATTGTCCGTTAATTGTTTATGAGTTTTACCTCCGCCGCCTACACCAGTATGTAATTCTGTTTTGTAATTTTCTTTAAAGTCTGCCTCACAAGACCATGTTTTAGTAATGTGGTAATTAGAACTGTATGTACCTGTATCAAGATTGTTTTTAATTTCTTTGTCTTCGCTACGGAAAATGTTTAACATTTTGTAATTATTATAATAATAAATACCGTCAACACAAACTCTAATAAGGTCATCATATTCCATAGACATAAGTTGCTCCATCATATTAATTCTTGTATAACTTTTAATAAAAGATGCGATATGAGTTAAGTGTTTGTTTTCGGTTCTGTCTATTAAAAATCTTACTTCGTCTTCATAAGTCTTATACTTATTTTCAGGTAAATAACTAATTAAATTTTTAATGTAATCTTTTTCAGCATTCATATAAAAACTTTCTTTTTCGCTATAACATTCTAACGTTCCAACAAATTTAGCATACCATCTTGTACGCGTAGCGTTTCGTCCATCATCTACTACATTCAACCAATTCGGGTCATCAAAATTAAAATTAATTGAATTTCCCCAGCAACCTTCCGTAATATCAAATGTAGCACCTTGACTTTTTAGAAATTGTAATTCGGGACTTGGATAAGGATTACCATTCTTCCATATTAACATTTTTTCATTTAATTTATTTAATTTGTCTGGTAAGGATAAATTAGTTATAGTATAAATACCAATACCTACTACATGGTCAGTTTTGCGGAAGTCGGTAATCTTACCTAAATAACCATCATAAAATTTACATTTATCAACATTCTTATATGCTTTCTCCATATCCATACATTTGTATTCACCGAGTTGTATTTCTTCTTGTTCTTCTATGTCTGGCTGTGTCTTAATGAAGTCAATTGTTAAATTAGCATTACATGATGCTCTAATGTATTGACTTAAATTACGCTGTTTAAAGTCACATACTTTACAACTTGATAATCCCGTGTCTTTCTTGAATTGATTTGTAAATTCATTAAAGTCTTGTTTATGAATATAAGTATATTCCATTGTAGAGATAGAACTAATAGAATTATGATTTCTTTTGAAAATGAAGTATTCTTTATTTTTAATTAAGTCCCGATACATTTCTTCCATCTCTTCACAACTGATTTCTTTGTTCTTTTTATTAACAATTTCGTTATGAGTAAATCCATCAACGTGGTTTAATTTAGTATTAATGTATTCAAATGTAGTTAATTGTTTTTTATTACATTTAACTTGTAGTAATGGTTCTAATGTATCAAATGGTAATTTAATAATTATATTAATCTGTAATTTATCTGCGATAGTTTGTAATTCATCTTTTACTACACCTGTATCTCTGTAAGACAATTCTAATTTTCTTGCTAAATTTAATTTACTTTGGTATTTCTTTCTTGTTGCGTCTGTTGATGCGTTATTTGCTTTGTCTTCACACCAGTTAATAATAGGTAGGAATAAACAATTGGTAGTTCCTTGCTTGAACGCTTGTGCTATTCTTTGTGGTCTAATAGTTTCGTCTTTTGTAATAATAAGTCTTGCGTTTGGATATTCTTGGAATATATCATTATAATCTACGTCGTGGTATAAATTGAAATATATGTCGGTATTTTTACCATCTAAATCAACCACGAATGTTTTTATTACATTACCGTCTTCTACTAATGAAATTCGAACAGAACCATTTAATCCCTTAAGGTCTTTTAATTCTTTCCAAATAACACCGCTTCTTGGATTATCAATTTCAATAGAACTGTTCTTTACACGGCGGTTCATCTGTTTTTGTAATTTAGTTTTAATTACATTTGAGAATTTTGATTTTACTTCTTGAACCGCGGTTGTAAATGTTTTTTTAGTAACATTTGTTTCAGTAGAACTTTTTAAGGTCTTTAAATTATCAGCCAATCGCTTAACTACATCTATGCGTTTATTGGTAATTTCATTGGTAAAAGATTTAAATGTTCTTGGGTTTAATTTGGGTTTAAGGTCGTTTAATAATTTTTGAGTGTCTTGTCTAATTTTTTGATTTTTAGACAATCTCGGCATTTTATTTATATATTGTAAAGATTTTAATTTCATATTTATTTTTCTATAATATTAAATTATATTTTATTTTTAAATCAATTTTTTAATATTATAGAAAAAAATTAATTTTTTTAAATTTATAGTTTTTCCTAAATATTTGGTTCTAATATTTTATCAATTTTAATATGTCCCCAACGATTTAAAAAAGAGTTTTCACCATTTCTCATAGTAGTATCCGCTCGGTATTTCGTCATAATTCTTCTAACATAATCACCATTTAAGTTAAGCCCCATACCTTCATTTAAAGCAGATATAGTTGTAAATTTACCTTCCTTAAAAGTATTTGTGTCTTTATCAAAAATAGTAATCTTCCATTTTAAGTTTTTGTTATTTACTACACCTTTTGCCTTTCCTTTATAATTTGTAGATTTTTCCATTTATATTTTATATTATAGATAAATATTTTATTTTATTTTTAAATCAATTTTTATTATAATATTCTTCTAACAAAAACTTAAAATTACTATTAGGGTCTTCAAAAACCCTGCAAATATATTTATCTTTATTAATATAAATTTTATATATAATATTACCTTCTTCTTTTATCATATCAATAGGTGGAATATTTATATCATCATTGTATTGATTATTATATAAATCTACAATAGTTTTTTCATCGCAAGTTAATAAATAATTTTCACTAAACATTCTATATTATAGAATAATATTTTAATTTCTTTTTAAATCAATTTTTTTTATTAAATAAATATAAATGTTCGTTAAGCCGAACGAAGGACGGCAAGAGGTCATAGGGGATAAATCCCATGATGAAAGAGTGATTAGTTATTCAAGATACAATTATTATAAATATTATAATCTATACAAAGAGAGATATAAGATAAATTATGAATTAAAAAAAAGAAAAGATGAATTAGAAGAACGACATAAAGCATACTACCGAGATTACTGGGTTAATCAAAGATGGAAAACTGAAAATATGAGAGAATATAAAAAAAAATAATATTTAATTAAATTATAATGAAACTCTTATCTATAAAAACAAGTGATAGAAAAGAAAAAAGATATGTTGCCGAATTTTGTGAATGTAATGGAGAGAGTAAATGTAAAACAAGCGAGAGAAAAAAAACTCATTTTGGATTTAAAGGCGGTTCTACTTATATAGACCATAAAGACGATAAAAAGAAAGATGCTTATATAGCAAGACACAAAGTAAATGAAAATTGGAATGACCCTACGAGTGCGGGAGCATTAGCAAGATACATATTATGGAATAAAAAAACATTAACAGAGAGTATTGCTGATTTTAAAAGAAAATTTAAATGTTAAAAAATATAATATTTGATTATAATAAATAATGCCTGTTCCATACAAAGTTACATTTAACGATGATGGAAGTAGATGTCCCAGAAACATTATAGAACTACGAGAGAAACCTGAATGTGGTGTAATATTTAGAGAAGAACAACCATTTAAACCTAATAGTAGATTTCCATTACCAAAAGGATTTGAATTAAGACAACTTGGAAAAATACCCGAAAAGATTAATATTCCACAAGGTATTATGCCTTCAACTGTTATGCCTATGAAAGAAGACCCAAGACGATTAGCATTTACAGAACCCGAGTTGCCCCAAGACGAAAACCAAGTAAATATGTCTCGTAGAATTAACGCTTATCGCACGGGTTACGAGAGAATACCTGGAATGCCCGAAACAGAATTACCACCAATTAGAGAGAATATACCAGAAATATCAAAAACATTTACTCATCAAGACGCTGATAGAGTTATACAAAGTTTAGATGATATTATGCCTACTATACAGAGAGATACATTAGTAGGCTCTCTGGAAGAACCTGTTTTAGAACAACCACGTCCAATTGTTCGTCAGTCAAGAGTTCGTGTTTTACCTGACCCAATACAAACAGAATTTATCGAATTTGATGACGGAGCAGGAGTAGGAACACGTCCAGGCGACCATTCTGGTATAGGTGGTATAGGTGATGACGCACCAGAATTAAGAGGTCTTCCAGGTTATATTACTGAAAGACAAAAAGACATTACTCAAAGAAAACTTAAACCAAGAGGAATGACTGACGCAGAAATAACAGAAGAACAAGTACAACAATTAAAAAGAAGTATGCCTCCTGATACTCATAAAGAAATAAGTAGTAAAAAGAAAGGCAAAATGAAAATGAAAGACCCAGAAGGAACTGAATTAATTACACCTACACCAGAAAGCGAAGAATTATTTATTTTAAATGAAGCAGATAAAATTATTAAAACAACTAAAAAACCATTAACCGAAAATGAAGTAAATAAAATAATAAAAGAAGGAATATCAAGAGGCGTAAATCCAGATAGAACTATTGAAATACTTACTGCCTTTGAGGTATTTGACCCTGCTTTTGAAAAGTCAATAAAAGGTATGGATACAAAAGAAAAAGCATTAATGAGGTCTATGAAACAAACTTTATATGAAGCAAAATTAAAAAGTATTGAAACTAATTTAAGACCAGCAGTAGAAAGACAACCAAGTATAGAACTACGTGAAGATACACCATTAACAGAAGGTAGAACTGATATAGCAGAAGGTAGAAGTAGATTTAGAAAAATATATGATAAAACCGCAGGAAAATTACCAGAAGAATTAAGATATAAAGCAAAACAAATTCGTAGAGGTTATGAAACAATAAAAGAAAACATTTTACCATCTGGTGGAGAATTTGAAGTAGCAGAAGAAACTACATTTGAGCGTGTAAAAGCAACTGAAAAAGCAACCACAGAATTAGGACGACGATTACAATTAGAAGCATTAGGAGTTAGAGAGAAAATGGTAAAAGCAGGTAAAAAATTATTCGCACAAGAATACGCACCAGTTTCATTAGAAGAACCAGTTTCGTTTGAGATGAGTGATGTAGGTGCTATGGAATTAAGAATACCACAAGGAGATACAAATATGGGAGAACTTCGTGATATACCATTAGACCCGTTTAGCGATACAATTAGTTCAAGAAAATTAACTAAATTAAGTTTTGCGGAGAGAATATCAGCACCACGTGTATCCGATGTTGCTACTGGTGGAGCGGGAGCAGTAGGAGGTCTTGCTATTGGATTTGGTGTATCACAACTATTAGACCAAGCAAAAGTAAATAAATATCTTAACGCTACTTTATCAGGTGCTTCGGCAGATGTAGGTGGTAGAATTATAACTTATGGAGCAGAGAGAGCGGCACTATCAGCGGGATTTAGAACTGCGGAAGTAGCGGCATTAACGGGTTCTACATTAGCAAGGGGATTGGCGGAAGGAGGTGTTATAGGATTAGCGACTATGCCTATTGATATGATGTTAAATTCAACGCTACGAAATGCTGGTTTAAGTCATACAGCAAGTAACATGATTTCTTCTGGGGTTGTAGGAACTGGGACTATTGCGGCAATTTGGGCGACTGGGGCAGGGGGCGCACCCGAAACTGGCGGAGCAAGTTTAGTTGTGGCGGCGTTGTCGGTGGGAGCATTAGAATTAATAGCATTTTTAACAGGTCAATCAGCGGACAGAGAAATAGATAAACATAATTCTATTAATAATACTCGTGCTGAATTCATTAAAACATTACCAGACCACGATTACAACTTTATTGAAGCATTAAATAATTTTAAAAATGTAGAAGGATTAGGTAGAAAAGAAAAGGATTGGTCTTCTTGGAGTACTAATTTAAATAATGTATTTTCTAAATATCCAAAAGAAAAGGAAACTGGTAAATTAACCACACCCAAAAACGCCAGAAAAACGAAAGAGATGCTCGGCATCAAAACCAACGAACCTGCCGACGAAAGTGGTTTATCTGTTGATGATAAACTCTCGTTACAAAAGTTATTTTCAAAGTATATGATACATAATATAGTTAAAAAAGTATGCTCTGGTAAAGAATGTAGCAGCGAATTACTTTCACAAGACGCAGGTGAATTAACCGATGAAGAAGTTGCCTTTTTAAATAGTAAAACCGATAGAGCGTGGCAATCACAAGCAGATATGCAAGTGGATTATTCTATTGTAGAAATGCAATACACGCAAAAAAGAATTCAAGATGCGAAACAAACATTAATATTTAATTGGGAAAAGAATAGAAGATTACCAGAACAATTAGAAGATAAAAACATTTTAAAAACTGCTAATTTAGACCCTAACTTTAAGAGTGCGTTTGATAATGCTGTTAAGTTAGACGCTCAAAGAGAAGTAGTAAATGCTTATATGACTAATCAAACAAAGATGGAAAACCTACCAGAAAATATCCAAAAGGCAGCGAACTATGATAAAGAATTTTATTATATGATACATGTATATTATCAAGACATAGAACACACAGCAGGTAAAATGAATTTATCTGTTCCTCAATTAATACAACTACAAGGATTACCAGAAGATAAACAAAATCAAATGTATCGTAAATTCCAATTTAATTATGCTAAAATGGACGACAAGGTTGTCGGCGAAGCAATATCAATTTCCAAAGAAGAAGACATAGTAAGAGAAGCAGGTTATTACGATATAGACCAAGCATATCTAACTACTGACCCGACAGCAGTAGGTATATGGAAACCAACAGATAGTCAAATATTACAAGCACACTCCGCTGGTATGACTTTACAACAGTATGTAAATTATATGCACGAATTATCAAAAGGTAAAATCGGCGACTTTTCTAAATTACCTAATTATGACCCAGAAGACATCAAGGCAAGTGGTATATTAGATTTCTCGCATTTCCAAGACGAATTAGAAATCGCTGGTTATGATAAAAATATGTATTCTTATGACCCAGAAACACTTGCTATTACATTAAATACTGGTGTAAGTAATATTCCAATTCCTTCTACACAAAATAAATTCATTAGTAAATACACACCTCAAAATGTATTACAAATGAGACAAGAAACCGCAGACCTTTTACACGGTTTAGACCAGCAGAACCAGGGTATAATAGATACATACAATACACAATTAAGAAAAGAATTAAGTATGTTTGGTGAAAATTATAATAAACAAGTGGCGTCAATTAATGACAATCGTTCTTATAATGGTATTAATAATCTATTAGTTTTTGATGAAAATTTGGCGTATCAAAAATATCACCTTGAATTCCAACCTGCTACAATTTCTAATATTGTTCCAGTTCATTCAGGGGACAAAGCAACACAAAGACAATTGGCCGACCAACCAGAAACAGGAACAATACCGAGTGTAATTAAAGACCCAGAAGGAGTTGGTGGTGATTACACGCCAGCGGGAACACAACGGGCAACTATAACTGATAATCGCCCATATAGAGACACGAGTTATAAACCTGGTGATGAACCTACCTTAGACGATTAATTCTTTTATCTTTTTATCTTTTTAGTCAATTTAACTTTCTTTTTACATAATACATTATAGGGTTCAATCTTACAAATATCTACATCTACATTTACAGACGTTCTGGATTGTTCTGGTAAAACAGGTTTGCCGAAACGTGGTTTAAATTGTTTAAATTGTGGAAATTCTAATGTATCGTTTTCATTAACTATATGTCTTTGTTTTGGTAAGAAACTATCAACATTGTGAGAGCCAATCCACTCTGTTAAATTTTCTCTTTGTGTTATTGTTCGTAAATCTACTTCACTTGAATATATTGTATTATGAACCGAGTTAGAAAGTGTATCAAAATTATCTGTTTCATAGACCCGAGTTTTAAAAGCACCCATAGGAGGTAATGTATGAGTAGTTATAGGAGTTAAACCAGGATTAAATATTACTGCTCTTTCATTATTTTCTCGTGAGATATGGTCTGCTAAATAGCCACCGAGAGAATGTCCCGTGAGTTCTACATTAGGATAAACATTTTTTACATTTTTATACATATCTTCTGCTCTTTGAAGTCTTGTTTGAAACGGCAATAATCTATCTAAACCAGTAGCAAGTTGAGCGTCAGCGTTGAGGTCATAAACGTTAGTGGGGTCAGTTCCTCTGTAAGCGAGTATAGCAGAATTATCATTATTATTTTTTAATACAACTCCTACGTCACTTGAAAGGTTTTCATCTATCGTGAAAGTATCCATCATAGATGTTAATTTATCTTGTGTTAAAACTGGGTCGCCGTCATAATACCACTCATAACTAATGTGTGAAGCAACTGCGTATGGAACGTCCTCGTGAGGCATCTCTGGGAGCGATGTGTAATTATCAGTCATTTATAATTACATTAGATTTTAATTTATTGTGTATATTAGTTTTTAGATGTCTTGATTTATCTCCTAATCTAACCGTTCTACCACATTCGCATAAAATTTGTTCTTTATTATTTTCATTAATTTTTTCTTTATTATTTTCATAATAGTTTTTATTTTGTTCTTTACGAGTTGTACCAGCAATACATCTATTAACACAATTGTTATTTCTAATATACTCACCTTCTTTTTTAAGCAATTGCTCTTTATTATCACAGGGGTATTCTTCTAAAAGTTCAATACGAACATCTGTGTATTTTTCAAATAATATTTTAGATGTATTATTTTGAGTTTTATGCTTTGATTTTCTCCGTGATAAACTATCTGTTGTAGAACCTATGTATATCTCATCTCCTTCTGGTGACCATAATTTATAAATCTTTCCGTTTTTATAATCGGGCATACTCTTTTATACTCTTTTATAATCTTTTATTTTTAAATCAATTTTTATTTTAATTCATTACATTTTATATTTAATATATTTAGTTTATATAAATGACTTGTCCTATTGAATGTGTTAAAGCAGGTTGTCCTGAACCCGACTTCTTAGAAAAGCATTCTACATTTGTTCTTACCGCTATTGGTAGTATATCAGCACTTTTGGGAGTAGTATTTTCTTATTGCTTGAAATCCCGTTGTACTAATATAAGAACACCTTGTTTATCATGTGATAGAG
>Ga0208767_1001650_pt1 | contig 17500 bp, 13 predicted proteins | sample VirMetDEL_Mar_21_FD_184514 | JGI IMG/M metagenome (GOLD analysis project Ga0208767, IMG submission 184514) | Aqueous microbial communities from the Delaware River and Bay under freshwater to marine salinity gradient to study organic matter... | ecosystem: Environmental > Aquatic > Marine >... | reverse complement strand
GATGGCTCGCACCCTGTACGTCCGGTTCTTGGAGGGCGATTGGGTTGCCCCGGAACCGTTGCCGTCGGTGGGGTCGTTTGATGTGGACGCTGCCCGTGCTGAGATGGCGGAGTGGGCGGCGCAGGAAGACCCGGGCGAGTTGGAGTTGTGGATGCGGGAACGAGACGACGCCGTGTCTGCGTTGCCTGCCGGTCTGCTGCGTGACACGTTCCGTGTGTCGTTCGTTGGCGGCGAGGTGAAGGCGCCGTTCTTCGATGCGGACGGCGAGTTTGTTGCATACAAGTATCGGCGGCCCGGTGAGAAGTTCATGTCGCCGGCGGGTACCCGTGGCATGTGGACCGTGTTCTACGGGGAATGGCTGGATGACGGCGAACGTCCTGTGGTAGTATGTGAGGGAGAACCAGACGTCTGGTCAGGTACCGGCGCCACCCGAGAGTACGTGTTCTTGGGGCTACCGTCGGGGGCCGGTACTCGCCCTGAGAAGATGCAGTCCCGGCTCGCTGGACGCCGAGTGTACATTGCGCTCGATGGCGATGAGGCGGGCCGGGACGCATCTACCTTGTGGGCCGATTACCTGCGAGAAGACAACGAGGTGTTTATTGTTCCGGTCCCGGAGGGTCGGGACTTGTCGTCGGTGGCGGACATCCCCGGTCTGCTGGCACGTGCCCGCCGGTACGAGGCGGAGATGCGGGGGATCGTGGAGATCGGCGGCCGGTATCGTCGGGTGTCTAACAACGGCGACCCGGGTATGGAGTTGTCGGATTTCGTGATTGATCCAGTGCGGGTCATGATTGATCAGAGCGGCGGCATGTCGTATGAGGTGACGGACGGGGCTCGGGATCTGTTGCTGGTCGCCGGTGACATCGGCTCGAAGAATCAGTTTCGTAAGTGGGCGCACCGTCACGGGCTGGTGTGGTCGGGGAGCGACACGGACGTTGCGGTGTTGGCGTCTCGGTTGAAGGCCCGGTCCATGTTCGTGCCGCAGGAGTCGGCGTCCGATATTGCCGGGTATCACGACGGGCATATCGTGTGGGATGGCGGGTCGATTGGGGATTCGCCGGTCCGGTATGTGCCGGGCGCTTCGATCGTGAACCTAGACATTCGTGTCACCGAAGGCCGAGGCGATCATCGCCTCATCTATGCGATGCGTGAAATGAACGAACGCAAAGTGGTTGATCCCATTCTGGCTTGGGCGGCGGTCGCCCCCTTCCGGTCACTCCTCCCCCAGTTCCCGGTGTTGAACATCACCGGTGTGTCTGGGTCCGGAAAGACCACAACCGCCCAAGCCATCATTCCTGTGCTGACTGGGTCGCACATCTTTCAGACGTTGACGTCGTCGACGCCGTACGCTGTTGAGTCGTTGGTGAACGCCACCAACGGGTTCCCTGTCGTGTTTGACGAGTACCGTCCGGGTGCTCGGACCGCTACGTTGGAGCGGTTGGAGCAGTTGGCTCGTGACGCCTACGACGGGAACCCGTCAGCGAAGTCTATGGGCGGTGACCGGTGGAACGAGATCGCTTACATTCGTACCGAAGCGCCGATCGTTATTGCCGGCGAGCAGTCGATTACGGAAACGTCGCACGCTGAGCGTATGATTCTGGTGGACGTGGTGCGTCCGCAGGTGCGTGAGTCTCGGCATGAGCGGGCGTTGCGGTTCGTGCAGGACGGCGAGGACGGCACGCTGGCGTATTCGTTCTTGTCTTTCGTGTGCCGATCGCTTCAGGAAGATGGCTCGGTCAAGGTCACTCCGTCGGGGCCGGCGGACCTGCCGGATCGTGTCCGGTACAACCTCGGGGTGTTGGATCTCGGGTGGCGTATCCTCAACGATTTCCTCGCTATGCGAGGCGCTGCCGGTTTGGACGCCCCCGACTGGTCTGGTGTCGTGGGCACCGTGGAAGCGGCAACGTCCACGAACCCGACGGTGGATGCGTTGGAGTGGGCGTTGGGTGACCGGTTCGCTTCGGAGAACGTGTGGATCGAGGACGACGTTCTGTATGTGCAGGTGTCCGGGTTCGTGGCGGACGTTCGCAGATCGGGGGCGTTCGTGTTGCCCGGCAACAACGGGCGGACGATCAGTAACCTGCTGGTAGCCGAGTACGGCGCAGAGCAGACCCGTAAAGTCGCGCCGTTCGGCGGACAGTTCAAGCGTGTGTGGGCGATGCCCGCAGGCAGAGTGTTCCCTGACAACGAAGGAGAGTGAGATGGGACGATTGGAAGAATACTTCAACTTGTTTGATGCGAAACGGAGAGACTGGGACCCGGACGAACCGACCGCTTCGTTTACCCGTAGCGTGTCCGACATCACCGAGTTTGAGCTCCACCACACCGGGGCGTCCGGGCCGTCGTCGCTTACGTTCTCTGCGAAGAAGTCGTGGCTGCTCGGCATCGAACGGTACCATGAGGTCACGAAGTCGTGGTCGGACATCTTCTATCAGGTGTTTGTGTTTGCTGACGGCGAGATTTGGGAAGGGCGAGACGTGCGTCGTGCGTCGACGTCGAAGGCAGCGAACGCTATCACCGTGCATCTGCCCGGCAACGACCCGAAGGTGACGCCAGCGCAACACGAGTCGTTCGTGAAGGTAGCCCGGTGGGCGACGTTCGGTGACCCTGCGAAGGTGCGGGGGCATTCGGACCGGTCGGCTACGGCGTGCCCCGGTAACAATGGGCGTATCGAACTGGACGCTATCCGGGCTGCGCTGGCTCATCAGCCGCCGCCGCCGGCGCCGCAGCCCGACACGGCAGACCTTGATGCGTTGACCGAGAAGGTTGCGGGGCTTGAACTGTCCGTTGGGGTGCTGCGTACCCGCCTCGGGTTGCTGGAAAACCTTGCCCGTACCCCCGCTGAGGATGCGGATTCTATCATCGAAGAAATCCGTCGCCGTCTGGTAGACTGATAGAATGTTCGTGACTGCCGTATCCGCTTGCTGGGCTTGGATTGCCTGCGCCGTGCACCTCGTGTGCTGGCGTCGGCTCCGGTCTGGGCAAGGACAGTTTAGCTACACGTGGAGCTATCTGTCGTTGGGTACCGCAGCTTTGACGTTTACCTACGCCACCGCATACACGTGGCTGGCGTTCGGCAACCCGGACCGTGCAGAATGGTCCGAGATGCTTGCGTACGTTGCCCTCGTAGGGTGGCCCGTTGTTTGGATTCTTCCCGGATGGGCCACCCTGTACGCCTTCAAGATTCAACGGCGACTGGTGGAGGGGCATGAAAGATGAGCAGCGAAGTGGTGGCGGCGCTTCTCGGGTCGGGGGTGCTTGGTGCGCTCGGGTCGGGGATCATGGCCGTTGTGCGTGCCCGTAATGAGGCAGAGAAAGCAGACGCCCACACGTTGCAGGTGGTGCATAGTGTGTACGACGACACTCTCGAAACAGTTATGAATCGGGTGTCGTTGCTGGAGCAAAGGATCGGGGATCTGGAAACAGCGAATGTGAAGTTGCGTAGACGAGTGAACCAATTAGAGATATACATTATTCGAGAAGGGCTACCCCTTCCGGAAGAACAGGACTGACAGATGAGCCCCCGAATCCTTTACTTCGATATTGAAACGTTCCCGCTGCTGGCCCACGTGTGGTCCAAGTTTGTGGACGGCCCGGTTGTGTCCATCGAGCGGGAGTGGAGCATTGCTTCTATTGCGTGGCAGTGGGAAGGCGAGAAGCGGACGCATGCGATGGATGCCCGTGACAATCCGCATGATGACACCGCTATGGTGGAGAAGATGTGGGATCTGTTTGACGAGGCCGACGTGGTGATCGGTCACAACGCTAACGGGTTTGATATCAAGAAGGTGCAGGGCCGGATGTTGCTGCTCGGCATGACGCCGCCGTCTCCGTTTCAGTCGATCGACACGCTGTCAGTTATCCGCAAACATTTCAAGCTGACATCTAACCGTCTCGGGGATGTGTGTGAGGCGCTCGGGCTCGGAGGCAAGGTGTCCACTGGCGGTTGGGAGTTGTGGGCGGGGTGTCTCGCCGGCGACCCTGCGGCGTGGAACAAGATGGTGAGGTACAACAAGCAGGATGTGGCGTTGCTGCCGGAGTTGTATCACAAGATCCGTCCGTGGATGTCTAACCATCCGGTGCTGCACGCTACGGGCTGCCCGAAGTGCGGCAGTGATCATTCGCATGGGCGTGGGTATACGACGACGAAGGGCGGGGTCACGTATCAGAAACGTGAATGCCAGTCGTGCGGCGGGTACTTTACGGTTCCGGGTCTCGTGTCGAAGGCCGAGTACAAGGACATTACCCGGCGATGATTGATGATGAACTAGCGTTCTTGTTGCGGCTGCAAGCGCAGCGTGATTTGAGGGCGTCACCGATCTGGGGGACACGGCGACGGTTCGATTTGTACCGTGGCTACCGCCCCAGAATACTATTCCCTAGTAGAAAGTGGTACACTGTAATGATGGAACAGTACAAGGACCTTGCTCAACGAATCGCTTGGCGTGCAGCCGACGGTTTCCTTACCGCTTTGGTGTTTGACAACATCTTTGGTATTGGCCTTCCGGAGTGGAAGGTTGCTGTCGCTGCGGGCGCATCGGCTGGCATCAAGCCGCTGATTGTGTTCGTGTCGAAGAAGGCGGGGCGTGGCTGAGTGAATATTGAACGCACTGAGCTGGCCCAGTCGGAGTTCGACGGGAACGTCGAGGAGATCGACTGGTCTGCCTACGAGGATGAGGAGCTGGCGTGCGGGGTTGAGAACCCTGAGACTTGTGAGTCTTGCCAGTAGCCTCTGAGAGGAGGCCACGTATCTCTGATGGAGCCGCCCTTCGGGGCGGCTCTTTCAGTTTCCGAACAGCGCGTCCGACAGGGACGTTTTGTTGCCGGAGTCCAGCAGCGAGGAACTACCGGATGCGGTCGACGGCAAGTCAGCTATCCACCAGTTATCTTCGGACATTCCGTCCGGCCAATACTCGTAGACGGTGCCGTCCACCCACCACTGGTACACGCCTTGCAGCGGGTTATGCCCGGCCTGCACCCATTCCCTTGGGGTGAAGTACGGGGAGTTCGGGTGGGCGTCGTTGTACGCCCTGCGCACGTCCATAGGAAGCGACGTCGCAGCCGGGTTGATTTGGTACCCGACGGACAACGCCCACGACCGCACGTCTGACAGCCGAGATCCCGGCCACACAGTCTCAACGTCCCGGTACGTGATCGTGTTGCCTTCTCGGTCAACGAACACGTCGTCCGGGTTCTTTGAGTTGTAGTACGCTTTCGTCAGATTGTTAGACAGCGGGTCGCCGTCTTCGTTGACGAGCCCCACGGACACGGATAGGTCGGCGGCCCTGCTGGACCTAGTACTGTAACTGTTGCCGTCTGCGTCTGGCTTCTCGAAGTATCGGACACCCTTGTCTTCCACCCATTGACGCCACGCATCCAGCGTGATTACATTTCCGTCGGAATCAAGGAACGGGTCGTCTGGGTTAGCAGCGTTGTAGTGTGCTTTGGTGCGGAAATCTACAATGCCGTGCGGGTCGCCGCCGGCCTTGTCTGGGCGGGTCCATCCCATCTCCACAGCGTACTGATCTCCTCGGGTTTCTCGGCTCGTGTATCGGCCTTCCAGATCCTCGACGAGTTCCAACGTTTGTTCGGGGTCCAGCCCGGCCTGTTCGGACCAGTTCTCTACGTCAGCTCGGGTGATGATCTCAAACCCGAGGCGGCGTTCCCGTTCCAGCAGTTCGAGATAGTTGGCGTCGGTCATCGGGTCGATGCCTGCGGCTTCCAAACGGTCCCGCAGGATGTACGAGTCTGCTCGGGAACCGGACACGCCGATGTCTTCTGCAATGTCTGGGAGTTCCGGGATGATTCCTAGATGTCGCAGGTCCTGCTGTGTTCCAATGTCAACGCCTCGGCGTTTGGCCTCCTCAATCAGGGTGTCTAGTTCTGCGGACATGCTGTAGATCACGGAACGTTGAGCGGCGTCGCCTAGCGGCACAGCGTTCCAGCCGAGGAGGTTTTTGATGAGAGCAACCCCAAGCGACATATCTTTCTGCATGGGGGTTGGGTTGTTTCCGAGTCCGGTGCCGAACAGGCCGCTGCTTCCTTCGAGAGCGCCTCCGGACAGTTCAGAGATCATCCGATCCACCGGCCCCCACAGAGGCATGATAGTGTCAGCGAACCTCATCAAGTCGCCTTCGAGGCCCCGGTCTGAAATGTCTTTGCCGTACCAAGTTTCTTGTGATCGGACCTCGAAGAGGAAGTCAACCATAGACATCGGGCCGCCGGCCAGCAGCCCAAGAAGCGCAGCCGCTGAGTCTTTGCCTTCTGTTTCGCCGGGGAGAATCTCTTTTAGTCCGGGGATCTGGTCTATGAGTTTCCACGCAGCGTTGTACGGGTCAAAGGCTGCGTTGAACACGGACTCTGGGGCCATCGCAACGCCGCCCATCAGCGCCGTACCAATCGTTCCCTGCTCTTTAGCCCAGTCCGGGATCAGACTGTTCAATCCGCCGTCCTCGTCGTCAACCGGAACCAGCGACCGGTGAGCACGAAGCTGACGTGCCACGCCGGCCGGGTTGTGCATAATAGCCCACGTCTGTAGCGCCGTGTTCTTACGCATGAACGTGTAGAACCGGGAAATAGACCGCAGGCGGGCACGCTCGAACGGGGTCAGGTCCCCGTAGTCGAACAGGTAGCGGCGCACAGACGCAGCGGCTTCTTCCGCTGAGAAACCCTTGTTGATCCGGTCAATGTAGTGAGCGAGTCGGGCGTTGTTTTCCACCGAAGTGCCGACTGCACGTCCGGTTCGCACGACCCTATTGTCTATCGCTTTGTCGGTCGTCGTCTGCAAACCCTTACCGACCTTGCCTTTAGGGATGGCACGGTACACGTTGTCTAGCTCGTCGGGGGCAAGGTCTTGGAAGAACCCGTTGCCGATAATTCCCCGATCTCGGGCACCGATCAGCAATGCCTGATCTCGGGAAGACAACCCAAGGTGGTCGCTCTTGACGATGTCGTCAAACGACATGCCCGCAAACACTGCGTTGCGGTCGCCGGTTCCGGACACTGCACCGAGGCGGCGGCGTGCCTTTCCGCTGGCGTTCTGAAGGCGGGCGGCGTGCCAGTACACCGCAGGGCTCGTTACCCCTGCGGTCAGGTTCAGCATCACGTTGCCGTATGCGTTTCGCATGTGGAACCCGAAACCGTCGGCCAACGGAACCGTGGCATAGGTGCCCCAGATTTGCGACCACCGATCAAGAAACGCTTGGAAGTGCTCCAACGTTTCGTCGTTGAACATCACCTTGCGGATGTTGTCGATTTCTTTCGCAATCTCCGGGGTGGTGTACAGCGGCCCTCGGGGGGTGTCCACTTTCACCGTGCGAAAGCCCGCCTCGGATCGGCGCAGTTGTAGTTGACGTAGCGCCTTCTCGTTGTACCCGACGGCCCCTTCGCCCCACGCAGCCACCGTGCGGCCGGTGTCGTCCGTAAGTCCAACTAGCTCGTCCAGCATGTCCATCTGCGCTGCCGCCGTAAACGACGACTTCGATCGCAGAGCAAACGCCACCAGCGGGTCCTCTACAAACAGGTTCACGCCATCTTCCAAATCGAACATGATGCGCGCCGCGTCGTTGGCTTCTTCAATAGTAGCCTCCGGCATGAACGTACGGCGTTTCTGATGCATCTGCTCATGCAACGACACTTTACTGTTCGGGTCCAGCCCAAACTTCTCCATCAAATGAGCGTTCTCTTTGATCGCCTTCTCGCCCTCCTGCGTAGTGATCCGAGGGAAATACCCCTCCCGCAAGAAATCCTCAGGAAGCCCGGCCTTGACCGCAGCGTCATCTCCCGCCTTACGCAGATCGTGCATCAACTCCAAATACTCTGCGGTCGCAAACTTGCCTTCGCTGCGCAGCGCCTGAAGTTCCGCAGTCAACAAGTCCTCGTGGTCTAGCTTAGCTAAAACCGCTGTGCCGTCGAGCGGATCTCCGACCGGGCCGTAAATGTTGCCGGGCTCATCCGTCTTCTCCAACGCTTCCCGAACAATGTCATCAACAACAGTAGGGTCATCCGCAAACTCGGCCTGAGCCTGACGTTTCAGTTTAGTCATGGCACCGATGTTGTCATCCAACTGGTTCTCGGCAGCAAACTTTGCTCGCTGCTGCGAACGGTACAAGCCCTCGGCGGTTTGAGTGCCGGACGTGCGGCGAACCCCAGCCCTCGGCGTGAGGCGGTCCCCAAAGAACTGCCCCGTAGGGGACTGCCTGATGCGCTGCGCCAACCCCGGAGATACGATACGTGCAATGTGCCCGTTGCCGGGGACGTTAGTGATGCCCCGCATCATGGGAACAACACCCCAATCGCCGTCGATGAGTTCCCCAATAGCTTTCCAGTTAGGCCCAGTAGGGTCCGCTATGGCAAACAAGTTAGCTGCGTTCGGGTTGTCCCGAGCAGCAAGGACCCGTTCCCGCAGGTCACGAACCGCAGCGTAATACCCGAACCGGTCCGACCCGCCGCCGAGCGCTTTGCCTGCCGCTGACGCTGTGCCTTCATCAGAAAGAATCTGGCCCAGCCGGGCATCCAAATGATCCAACCACTCCATCACCTCGCTAGTGCGTGCCGTGTCCAGCACAAAACCCTTGTCGGTCCAAGACCACGGATCTCCGTCTGCCCGAACCCGGATAGTGTGGAACCCGGAGTTTTCCAACGTAGGGATCACGTCGTCCAGTAGGCGACTGTTGACATCTACAAGGGACCCTGCGGGGTCGGAAGGGGTGACGTCGTCAATGATCGCAGTGCCGTCGTCGTACAACGTGAACCGGCCGGTGCCCATCGGGTCGCCGCTGTGGGTGGTCACCCCGAACTCGTAGCGGGCCGCTGCTGCTGTTTCCGCTGCCGGAGTCAACTCCGTCGGGGAATCTACCAGCGCCCGCAGGTCGTCCCCGTCGATGTACGTGCCGTCCAGAATGTTTATTCGCTTACCGAACTGCTGGTCGATCGGGCGAATATCGGTCGGGTCGGGAGTCAATAGTTTGCGTCGGGCGATCTCGTCTGCCCGGCCAGCGTACTCTACCTTTTGGCGGCCCGGGAATTGCTGCACAGCCTCCGACCCGGGGAGCCGAACGCCGGCAACGTGAACGCCTCGCCCGGATTGGATAGAAGAAATAGCTTCCCGAACTCGTTTGTCTGCTACGTCGCTCGGGTCCAGACGGCGCAGAACCTCGTAGGCGGTGCGTCTACGACCCTCCTCCCCGAACGCTATTTCTAAAGATTTCGTGAGCCTACTCTGCAACGCGGCCTGTTCGCTGGCGCTGAGTACCGCATCTAGACCTTCTCGTTCCACGACCAGACGGGCGCCCGTGCCGTACATTTCTTCCACCATGTCCAGCCCGCCCTTAGCGGAAGCACCACCGAGGGTCAAATAGTTGAGCGGGTCTAACAGTTCGCCGCCCACAAAGTTTGCTAGCTCAAAGATGAACCCGCCAACCCAGCCGCCTCGCCCGGACGAGTTAGGGTTGTAGCCGAGCGCTTCGGCAAAGTCCATCCACCCGTTCGAGTCGATGTCCCACCGGGCCAGTTCCCGGTCGACGGCCCCGCCGTCCGTGTCGATCTTCCCGAGGGTAGCCGGCTCCGCTACAGCCTCAGCAAGAATCATTGCGGCGTCACCGATGCGGCCGTTGCGTACAGCGGACACCGTCATAAGTGCGGTCTGCTGCATGTGAGACAGGCCGGTAGCTAGCGGTTGCCCCACGTATTTACCGAACGGGTTATCTCCGAACCCCCAGTTGGTGATAGTGCCGCCGAGTCCTTTGGCGTTGTCTAAGAACCGGCCACCGAAGTTATCGAACCCGGATTCTGTGTCTGTGAACTTTTCTAGCCCGTACTGTGCCCACATTTCTTTGGGCACAACATCGGACACTGCGATCATGACTTCTTCTACGGAGGATTTAGTTTCCTCGTCGCCTCCGAAGTACAGGCGGGCCATAGTGCCCACCATGTCTCGGAGTTGCTGGTCGTCGTCTCCGAGCGGGACAGCTTGATGCTCAATGACCCACTCGATTACCCGCATGCCGCGGTCCGTGTCGACGTTGTCGGTGGCGAACGCAGCCGGCTGCTGTGGCTGCTGCGGCTGCTGCTGGCTAGTGGTCGGCTGCGCAATCCCGGACCATTCAAGCAAGCTAGGAACGCTCGATGTTGTGGCTGGGGCTGGGGTCACCTGTTGGGGTCGGGGGCTAGTGGTAGCCCCGTTGGCCCAGTCGAGGAGGCTGGGTACAGATGTGGACGTAGACGTCTGGGTAGACGACTGGGTCCCGGAAGGGTCGATGCCGAGGGCGGCGGTTATCACGGCAGGTACCTGCTTATTGGGCGGCTAGATTACTAGAACGCGCGATGGGTGCGGTTCCCACTCCCGGAGTAGGAAGGTACGGTCCGGTGACTCCGGGCCCCATGCCTGCGGCCGGGTCATACGTGATGGTTTCACCCTTGAACTCAGATTCCCACATAGCCGTGTAAATGGACAGCATGTCCATAGCTTCGTTTGGAGTAAGTCCCGCTTGGGTGGTGAGGTAGGTGTATGCCTCTCGTCGGGCCTGCTCCCACGTGTACCCGTCGTCTAGGCGTAGCTGGAAGAACTCGCCGCTTTGCTCATAGAACATCTCAGCCACATCATTGTGCTTTCCTGCCACAGAAGTCAGCCGGTCATATTGGTCAGTAGACAACATAGCTAGCCACGGAGCTAGCGGGTTCTCGCCGTCCGTGGGTTGAGTAGGAATCCTCGGAGTAGGCATCCTCGGAGTATCCCCGCCGGTCCCCACCGCAGCCTTAGCCCGCCCCGCCTCAACCGCAGCCCGGTACTCGTCCAGCGCAAACAGAGAAGCGTCAATAACGCCCTGATGGTCGTCAAACCAAACATCGCTGTATTCGCCTTCACGCCCACGGCCCGCCTCGAAGATAGCCCGCTGCGCTTCAGCGTAAAGAGAGCCCGCCTCCGAAGGGGCGTTCGTGCGGGCAGACAGGTCCGCTAGCGCTTCCGGCGGAATGTCTACCGGGTCAGCGGCCATCGCTGCTTGCGCAGCCGCAGCGTAATCATACTGGGGTTGGACCGTAGTTTCTTTGATCTCGTGCCCTCGGTCCGTGCGGGTAGCGAGCGCCCGAACAATGTCCCGACGTTCACCTTCGCTCATGTTGCGATCAAGTTCAGCCATTATGAATCTCGTCTTCGGGTCGTTGCGGACTAGCGGTAGTTGGAGTCTCCGCCGCCGGTGCGGGTTTTACTCGTGGTAGTGGTGTTGTTAGTATAAGTAGTGTATGTTTTAGGTTGCGTGTACGTTGGGCTAGAGTAGCTAGGTGCCGGGCTGGAGGATGTGGTGCCCTTATCAATCTCATTGGCAGCCTCCTCCGCCGCCAGTTGCAAACGCATAGCCGCCGCCTCACGAGAAAGATCCGAACGTTGCTGTTCCAGCCGGCGCTGCAGTTCTTCCTGCGCCCGCTGAGCAGCGTACTGTTCCTGTTCCAAATCGAACCCGATACGTTCCCGAGTCTTAGCTTCCCGGTTCAATCGGGTACCGGACCGGAACAGGCCACGGTTCTCGAAATCCATCTGATGCCCTTCGATCGCACGCTCAGTGGCACGAGCGTACGCTTCGCTGCGGCGGCGGGCATCTTCTTGAAACAGCGCCTGCCGCAACGCAATCTCGTCATCGATCTTAGCTTCGGACAACCCCTGAGCCTGCAGAAACGCAGCGTACGCAGGGTTCTGAGATTCCCGCTGTTCCTCCGCCGACTGCATTGCGGCTTCTGCCGCAGCCTCCGCCGCTGCCTGCCGCAGGGCTGCCTTCTGCTCCTCAGTAGCAGTCAAAGAGAACTTCTTGAGCGCTTCACGTTCTTCTAGAGGAGCGGTCGTAGCAAAGATCCTAAGTTCTTCTTGCTCCTGCGGGGTCGCTGTTGCAGCAAACTGTCTAAGAACCTCGAGCTCCTCGGGCGGCAACGCAGCAAGAGCCGCCATCTCTGCGGAAGTTAGTAGAGCCATTGGTCATTCCTGTTCGTCGGCGGCTCGCCGTTCGGTGAGTTCCATCTGCATAGCGATAATAGCTATCTGGGTTTGGATCGGTTCTGGTGCAGCCTTTACTGCTTCGAGAAGCTGCTCATCTGTAAACGTAATAGGGGCCGGCTCAGTCATGCCATAATCTTATCACACGCCCGGGCCGTGATTCCTAGCTTCCAACACGGATATCCTTCGCCTAGCGTCTTGCAGCGCCAACACTAGAAGCGATAGGTAACTGTTGCGGTCAATGCCCGTAAGCACTTGATTACCGTCTTTGTCGGTTCCGTGCACGCCGAGGAACGGAGAGATAGCGTCCATATCTTCAGCCATCGGGCCGATCTCTGGGAACTCGGGGGCGTGGTCTCGGGTCCACATTTTGGGAACGATCTGATCGACCATGTCGGCGGTTAGCCAGCCTTCCAGATCTGTTTGGACGTTTCGTTTGCCTGCGGCCGTGGAAGTGTTTCGGTACAGATAGTAGACCCCGAACACGGTGTTCCAGTCTGCGGAGTTTCCCGATCCGGTGGTTGGGCTGTTGGCTACATACGAACCGCCGGAGGTGGGTACGTACACGTTGGCGGACTGGATTTGGAACCTTACGGTTCCGCCGGTAGAGAAGCCGATTTCGTCTGTCCCGTGCCGGTACATGCCGGTGTTGGTGTCCGTGCTGAACGTAAACGCCGGAGCGGACGCAGACCCGGAAGGGTTTTGGATTGGTTCGGTTGAAACGTGAGCGGTGGTGCCGACCCGGAACCGTACGGACCCGCCGGCGGTGAACCCGATCTGGTCCGTGCCGTACCGGTACATTCCGGTGTTGGGGTCATTTGCAAACTTGATTCCGGGGGTGGTGGCGTCCCCGTCTACAATGCCAGAAGACAGGGTGACATCTCCGAACAACTCTAGCGTAGAGTCGTTGTACAGTTTGAGAAACGCCGGGCTTTCTGACGTGTCTGACGGGGCCACAATCGTGGTGACAAACTTGCCGCCGGACTCTATTGAATAAATAGATCCCCCAAAGTCAGATGTTCCCGGATACAAGAAAACGCCAGCATCCGAGTATCCAGTAGCGTCCGCTGCAAGCACGGCACGGTTACCGGTCGTGCCCGTTTGGAACACTCCAGTGCCACCCAGCGTCATGTCGCCGTTGACCGTAGCGTCCCCGTTCACCACAAGGGCACCGTCGAACGTGTACGTGCCCGCAGCATCAAACGTCAAATCGCCGTCATCGTTGGCAGCCGTCACACAAAACCGGTTGATAAACTCCTCAACGTCACGCAACATGCCGTCACCGACACCGCCCGCCTTACGACGAACCGGCGCCTCAACCTCCGGCAACAACGTCTTCACAAACGAATCAAACCCCGTCGTGTACGTAAACGTCCTGCCGCTCATCGAATGTCGTCCTGCTCGTCGTAATACACCTGCACGTTATCCAACGCCAAATTGTCAAACGTCAACCGGACACGGAACCGGGTACCGAACTGCAAGTTAGGCAACGCCACCGAAACCCGCCGCTTGTACGGCGCATCCCCCGACGTGTCCGCCCAGCCCGTAGTCGTAACCGTCTGCTGCGCCATCACATCCTCCGGGGTCGTAGACTCGGTGCCGTAAACGGTAGCGTCCACCGCAAACTCCGGTGCCGAATAGTTGCCGCCTTTCCAATAATCAATGTCGGCAACAACCTTCACCGGACGCACAACCCGCCCCTGCCCCGCAGGATGCTCACCCAAATCAACAACAACATCCGTGCCGGACGCAGTGTCCGCTTCCAACGCCAACGCAACACTCAACGAATCGCCCGAGTTAGCGGGACGGTTCAACGTCATGTTCCGTGAATACAAAGCGTAGTCGGTGGTGTTGTCGACCGCACAATACATTTCGTTCGGGCGACCCTTCGAGAACACGACGTCTTCGGTGGTTGACTGCCGCACCCACCGGCTCAACGTGAACACCTGATTGTTTCGTTCCACCGCAAGAATGTCGGTGGCGTTAGATAGTTTGCGGCCCGGCAGAAACAGCGACCCGTTGACGTCGTCGCCGACGCCCGTTTGCGGCATGAAAGCGTTAGACGGGCGAGACTCGGTAGACCCCGGGTAGGCGAGCGGGGACAGATGCGCTAGCTGTTCGGTTTCTACGAACCCCGGCGACGCTGCAACAACTCCGTGCCCCGTAGGAGACAAGAACCAGACGGTGTTGTCAACGACCGTAGCGGTAGCGTGCACCGGCACAACGTCTTTGCCTAGCTCTTTCAGCGTGCCGTTCTCCGGGGAAGCGCCCGTCAACACGAGCCACCGGTTGTCTTTGCATGCGATCAGCAGCGAGTTCTTCACAGACCACAACGAGACGGGGGCGCCTGCGACCGAGTCCACGTCGGCGTTGATATCGAAGAACGAGGTGGAAGCGATCGTTGAGAAATCGGCTGCGTTCGAGTAGTAGATGCGTCCCGGTTTGGATGCGATCCCGTAGTAGTAGGCTCGTTCACGGTTGACGACAGCAGCCCGTGCGTCCCCGTCGGAGGTGGTGATGGCTGATACGGTGCCGATAGCGGATGCGGTAGCGAACAGCAGATACGGGCCGAGCGCTGTAATAATGGACCCGTCGTTGGATACCGGGGCCTTCGGGGAATCGTCGTACAAGGCCGGAGACAACTCATGCCCGGTGTCTGCGAGGTCCGCTAGGGCACGCAGGTTGTTGTCCCATGAGGCCGTGTCCAGATCGAACGTGTCAAAGGCGTGAGCGGTAGCGGTCGTGTCGTACACGACAACGGCAAGGTTCTGGTCGCCGTCCGTTTCCGGATACCATTGCAACCCGACCAGTTCATCGGCCGCCTGATCCATGCCGGGCGTGCCCGACTCGGTGAGTTCTTTCCAACCGGGGCGGGGCCCGAGCGTACCGTTCTCGTACACTTGAGCGTTCTCCGAGTTGTACTCGGTTCCGGCAGGGTCCGCAGAACCAGAACTACCCTGCTTCCAGTCCCGGTAAATCCGCACTGACTGTCTCATGTCACATCCACCAGTCGTTACGGGTCTTCAGTTTCACGGACTGGCCGCTACGGCGGGTTTCGTCCGCTGCCCGACGGCCCCACATGCGCCGTTCCCTGTCGGCCATCTGATACAGGTCCGTGTCTCGGATGCGTTGAGCTACCTGTACGAGAGCGATTTGTACGAGCCAGTCGAGGTACCGGTCGGGAAGGTTCGGGGTGTCGGTGTCGTCGGACAGGGCGGTTTCGTACGCCGAGTACAGGGTGTAGACGGTGTAGACGCCGTCGGGGACCGGAGCGAAATGGATCTTTTCGTGCTCAACCCAGTAGGCTTGGGGTTGGCCTCGGTCCTGCGAGTACGAGCCGCCTTCGGTGGGGGAGAGTTGCAGGAGTTGTTTGCCGTCGATTTCTAGCCGCAGGATTTTGGATGCGGTGGCGGGGAGGTTGACGGTTTGTACGTCGGCGGTGGTGGACAGGTTGGTTTGGGCGTGGTTCCACGGCCAGTCGTGTTCTGAGCTGATCTGGCGGATCGCCCGGTTCACGATGCGGTTCATCGTGGCGTCCGGGAATCGGGCGTCGTCTGATGCGAGGCCGGCTGTTTCTAGGATTTCTGTGCGAATGTCGGAGAGCTGAGCCATAGGCTCAGTCTATCACTTCTTACGCAGATGCCCGGGGGTTCCCATGCGCCAACCTCGGCGTAGATAGCCGGGTCGGGCGTTGCGGACACGCCATATAAATAACCGAATACGTCTCATAATGTCACACAATCGATGCCAAATATCCGCTAATTTTAGCGGACACTTCGCCGTCTGTCGAGCTGCTAGATCGGGCCAACACCCGAACGTACGAGTTGTTGGGGATAATGAGGCACGGGTCTAGGTCGATGGACACGAACGAGGTAGCTGCCGTGTTTACCGCAATGTCGATCTGTAGCGGACGCCACACGCCGGTCGTGGATCTGCGCTGGAACTGTACGTCGTAGGAGCCGTTGCCGGTCCGGTTGGCGTCCACGATCAGCTTCGTTACCAGCCAGTAGTCCACGGATGACACGGCAGTGAACGCATTACCGGTCTGCTGACCGCGCGGGCTAGCAGACCCTTCGAGGAACGTTCCGACGTCGGAGGGGTCGGATGGTACGCCGTCAACGGACCCGTCCGTGTTGTCAAAGATGTACACGGGGCCGGTGATCTCGGTGGCCGACGAGTTGTACGCCCGGGTGCACGTGTGCAGCGGGGTAGTCAACGGCACCTCGGTTTGGCCGGCCAACGTCGCTGTCTGAGTAACGAACGTCAAGTCGTCGCCGGATTTTGTGTGCCCCTCAATAACAACAGTTTGGTTGTCTCCGTTGTCGGCGGACACGATCGTGTCAATAACGTTTCCTAGTGACGGGTCCCCGAACAGCGGGGGTTCGTCGTTGATCGCTGTGCCGTCCCACACGGTCTTGTACCCGGTGTTGTCAATGTCGAACGAGTTCCCGAACTTGGTGAGCGATTTGGCTTTCTGAATGACAGATAAGTCTACGTCGCTGTATCGTTTGACTTCCGCTACGGCCCGCAATAGGCGAGGTTCGAGCGCTTCGGGGACAGCGGCTGCCGCAAACTCGGAGTGGTGGGGCATTACGCCGGGTCGCCTTTGCCGTGTAGGATAGAGACTCGGGTGTCGGTGGATGCTCCGGAGGCGATGGCCCATACTTCGTCGGAGTAGACGAGGCTCATTTCTTTGTATTCTCCGAACGGGATGGGGAGCCCGTTGCTGGTGGTGACGTCTGATCCTGACCCGATGTATAGGGTTTGTGACCCGTGGGCGTTGTGGATGATTACTTCTCGGGGGACGTCGATGGTTCCGCCGATGGTGGCGATGTCTGGGCCGGATTGGTTTACGCCTGCGCCTTCGATGAGGACGGTGGCGGATGTGCCTACGGAGACTGCGTAGTTGTCGTTTTGGGATTGTGCGATGGTTTCAGACATGGTTAGATTCTATCATGAGAGGGTGATGCCCCATTTGTCTGCGAGGTACGTTTCGGTGTCAGCGATCTGCTGCGCCGTCAACGTTCCGTCAACAACGATCACCTCAGCAATAGCACCGCTGAAAAAGTTTGCTGCTGAATACCTAGCACCTAGAGTAAGCCCCGTCAACGACTGGGAACCGAAATCACTGGTAGCAATATTACTAGACCCGTCAATATGCAACGAACTAGCCGACCCGTTGAACACTGCCCTAGAAATATGCGGGTCAGCATCAAACGTCCCTCCCCCTTGGTCAACTCCCGCAAACGCTCTATAAATACTGCTGCTGCGATATACCGTATGGCGGTTACTGGCATCAATGCCATCATACAGGAACATCGTCCCCCCATAGGACTCTAGATCAAACACCATAAAGATCGTGTTTGGTTGCGTCAACGTCGCACCAAACGCAACCTGTAGGTAATCCGACGAACCATCAAAGTCGAGGACGTTCAACCCGTTGAGCGTGCGAGTACCAGTTGTGGGCTTATTGGCCGCCGTGGCTTGCGTTACGTCGTAGCCGTTACCGGACTTGTC
>Ga0208767_1001649_pt1 | contig 17504 bp, 28 predicted proteins | sample VirMetDEL_Mar_21_FD_184514 | JGI IMG/M metagenome (GOLD analysis project Ga0208767, IMG submission 184514) | Aqueous microbial communities from the Delaware River and Bay under freshwater to marine salinity gradient to study organic matter... | ecosystem: Environmental > Aquatic > Marine >... | reverse complement strand
GTATATTAAAGTATAAATTTAAAAAATAAAGGTTATGTATAGTTTAGATGTAAGTTATTTTGTAGAGGAATTCAACACAATTGAAGAGTTAATTGATTATGTTATTCAGTGTGGTATGGATCCAAACCATGAAATCACACGCAATGGAAAACCAACAGGGGAATTTGCTATTGATTTGATACAATTCTAAAAATGAAAAGGATCACAGTTACTCAACATGAAATAAACCAGGCAACAAGACCAAACGTGTATAAGAATAAGAAAAAATATACACGTAAGAAAAAACACAAGGGGAACAGTGATAGCGAAAAATGATTCGTATATTTCAGTATATTAAAAATTAAGGTTATGAAAAATGAAATTTTGAATTTAGCAGATGATTTATTTTTAGAAGATAATTCTGCAAAAAGAGAAGCATTTATTAAGGAATTTGAAAGTGCAGTTGCATTAATGAGAGAAGATGATTTTGATCAATTCTATGCTTTTGCAGATATTATAATGCAGAAATATAGTTAATAAAAGGACACAGATAGATAAATTATAGTTCGTATATTAAAGCATATTAAAAATAAAGGTTATGTTATTACAAGTAAATCAAAACGCATTAGGGGAAAGAATCGAAAAAGAAGTAGAAGGAGCAATCCAAAAAATATCAGGTAATGCTCAAAACGGAATATCCGTAACTGAAATTACCTTTGAAAAGGATATTTTCTTTAAATGTAGAAAAAAACTAAACGAATACATGAAGGAAAATAATGTTAATTTTGGATGGTTAGATATGGGGGGATTTGTTAGTTTGGATTATGGGACTCATAGATTGGCAAAGTTTAAACTAAAACAATAAAGGACATAGAAACTCAAAATAAGATTCGTATATTAAAGCATATTAAAAAGATAAAGGTTATGAAATTAGAATTTGTAAAAGAAAAAGAATTAGAATTAATTAATAATAGATTTGCTGAGGAAGACTCAATTGATTATGATAATTGGGATTTAATGACTAATGAAGAAATATTAATTACTGATGCTGCTATGTTTGTTGATGAAGTATATTGTGATAATGAATTTAATTCATTAGAGGAATTTGCTAAAAATGCTTCGGAATGTGAAGGAGATACAGTGGAGAATACTATTAAAAGATTAAATGAAATGTTAAATAAAGGAATATTAAAATTAAAATAAGATTCGTATATTATAGTATAATAAAAATAAATAAATAAAGGTTATGAAAGTTACAGAATTAAAGGAAATTATCAGCAAAGAGTTAAACAAATTAAATCGTAGTATTGTTGCAACTCCAAGATCAAGGGAAAACTTAGAATCGTTTGCTAATGCAAATCAAGGAAGCAGTGATGTATTACTAACTCAAATGGCAATTCAATTTGGATATAAGTTAGCAATGGATACTATTTTAGAAATTATTGAACAGTAAAGGAATTGGAGCCAAGCGCTCCTTTTCGTATATTCCAGCATATTAAGAAATAAAAATAAAGGTTATGAAAACAATGTTTAGAGCAATTTTAAATTTAAGAGGTAAAGAAACAACATTCAGAAAGTCAAGTGACACAATTCCAAACCTAATTAAATTAGTTAAGAATGAAGGATTTGAATGGGGGCAAGTAGTTAGAGTTGAAACGTTTAGTGTTTCTTTAGAAAAACAACGTGGTAGAGTAGCTCGTAAATATTAATTAAAGGAATAAAAGAATCAAAATAGAATTCGTATATTACAGTATAATAAAAAGATAAAAATAAAGGTTATGAAAAAAGTAGTTATTGAAAAATTAGAAAAAGGTTTAAATGTTAAAGTTGAAGGTATTAAAACAGGACGACCAATCAATCCAAATTCAGAAAGACAAAAACGTTTGAAGGAATTGGAAGCAAAGCGTAAAAAAGGATTATTGAAGAGAGGACGTCCAGTTGATTCAAATTCAGAAAGACAAAAACGTTTAAAGGAACTTGAAGCAAAACGTAAAAAAGGATTACTTAAAAAAGGTCGTCCAGTTAATCCTAATTCAGCTCGTCAAATTAGATTGGCAGAGTTAGCAGCTAAAAAGAAAGCAAATGGAGGTAAAATGCCTTTAGGACGCCCAAAATCAAAAGTAGAAGATGTTGCTTAATAATTAATATGTTTTCAAACCCGAGCCTACCAATGTGTAGGCTTTCGGGGGCCAAAAAAAACTATATGACTATAAATGAAATAATATCTAAAGCTAAATCAATGTTATCGTATTCATTCTTAATTGAGTTTGAAGATAAAATTGAGAATTGGGATGGTAGCTTAGATAACTGCTCTATAACATTAGTATCTGGGGATCAGTTTGTGTTTGTTAATTATGTTGAAGAACAATATGCTTATCATAGCGTTAAGGGATTTGGATTTAACTAAATAGTTTCGTATATTACAGTATAATAAGAAATAAAAATAAAGGTTATGACTAAAACGGAATTAAGAAAAACAATCACTAAATCAGTAATAGAAATGTTAATCAATAAGTACAATGCTTATAACATTGATGATGAAATGGGTGGTAGAATATCATTTTATATTGATAGTAAATTAGGAAATACATTTCAATGTGAGTACCATAGATCAAATCAAGATATTGGCATTTATGAAAATGTAAAATTGGCAGGTGAAGGATGGTCAATTGATGACATTAATAAAGCTGCTGAAGCTGATCAGTATGAAAGATTATTAAATGAAGAAGTTGAATATATTGCTACACAGTATTTGGCTATGTAGTATTTCTTTCGTATATTACAGTATAATAAGAAATAAAAATAAAGGTTATGAAAGATATATTTAAAAATGCAACAGAAAAAATCCAATTCACAGTTAATATAGGTGGATATTGGAAAAAGAAAAAAGTATTTGAATTTTCACCTCCTGAAGAAGATGAATACTTACCTGCTGCTGTAAGTGAATTAGGCATATTTGGTAAAAGCATGAATGTTAAATCAGTAACTGATAATGGATTGATGTTGTATTCGTTTGATATTTTAGGTAATAAAATTACTGCTAAAGTTAAATTTGAAGATGTTGAGTTAGGTAATACATTAGATGTGTAGTTAATTTTTGACTCTCGCGGATCTTATTTCGTACGTACGTATTACTATTTGGTGTGGTACGTACGTATATGGTACTAATATGTTATATATCCCCGCGTACGTTAGTATCAATATATGCGTGGGGTAGTGGTGTGGTTGAGTTAGACGCATTCACAGCACTCAAACACCTCCCCCACATCGACCATTATATACCTATATATACAATTTAAATCCACAACTTCGAAACTACCAAAGGTTTAAAAACCCAAAATATCGCAAAAAGATGATCTTAAAAAAATTTTCACTATCGATAAAATATATAATTATATAAAAAAGCTTGGAAACCATAGAAATATTTCGTATATTACAGTATAATAAAAAAATAAAGGTCATGTCTTATAAAGAAAAAATTAAAAAGGTTGAAAAAGAAATTGTCGTTATAGACAACACACTCAAAGTATTATTAGGAATAGGTATAATTGAATTAATTCTTACAATTATGGGATATATTAGGTTTAATTTCCTATCCTTAGGAATTATGGTAACATGTATTTTCCTATTTATCAAATATATTCAAAAAAGAAATATAAAGGATATTATGGTAAGAGTATATGATGCAATGGAACTTACAGAAGAAGAATATCAAAAAAAATACAAAAACAAATAAAAAAATAAAGTTTATGAACAATCTAAAAAAAGAACAAACCAAAAAGAAGATTTGGAAAAATTTAAAAAAAGAAAAATTCTATAATATCCAATTGATAATTTTTTCATTGGTTGGTATATCATCAATAATTGAAACAATTTTAGGTATTATACCTCTTTCCACCCAGTTATTCCTACTACCAATGTATTACTACATGGGGGTGTTACTTTACAAAAAATTTAACCTTAGAAAATAAATATTATGGCAAAAAAGACAATGTATAGAAGATTAGTAAAAGAAGATGGAACCAAAGCTGTTACATTTGAAGGTAAACTCCACAATTGGGAAGGCCCCGCTTTAATCCCAGAAGGTGATATATCTAAAGCAGAATATTATATTTACGGTATCCAATACAGTAAAGAAGAATGGAAATCTGCCATTAATGACCACACAGGTTTACCTTGGTATAAAACACCCGGAATTTTAGAGCGTTTTTAATATCAAAAACACACACTAACCAATTAAATTAACCGTAAAATCAAACCAAAAATGTTGTTTTCACGTATTACTATAGAACAAGCCGAAAAATACATCCCTTTTGTTGAAGATTTTAAAAACAAAACCCCAAGATACTTCACAATTTCCCCATCCACAGACCCAAATTACCCAGTCTCCGAGGGATGGGATGAAGTAACTTATTATTCAGGTAGAGATGTTGACAAATACTCTAATCTAGAGGGTGAAGGGGATTCATGGGTTTATATTCTGTCCAACCCTTCATTTAAACCTAATCAATATAAAATAGGTTATACGGATAATACTCCGGATGTAAGAGCTAAACAATTATCACGTGGAACAGGTGTTCCACAACCTTTTGTTGTTGAGTTTGGTTTTTATTGTTTTAACGCTAAGAGTGCTGAAGGTGAGATACATAGGGCTTTAGGGGATTGTAGGATAAATGATGATAGGGAATTTTTTCTAATAAATCTTCAAGATGCTAAGGATATTGTGGAGAATATTTGTAGTAGATATAAGTAAAAAATATTTATAATAGAAAAATAGCTCGTTTTTTATTTTTGTAAATAGGTGAGTATATACGTATGTAAGGAGGGGTGGGGGTTATAGTGAAAATTGGTATTAGTTAATTTGAAAAACATTTTTATGGATAGTAAAACTCAATTAGATGATTTAAAAGTTGAATATCTTGTTAATAGTAATCATCTTGATGAAGTTTGGAGATATCATCCTTCAAACCCCAATTTTATAAACCCTTTAAAAATATATAAAGAACTTAAAGATAAACTTGATGAATTAGAGCGTAAAATCAACATTTTAGAGCGTGAAAATAACTCTTTAAATTAAAAATCAATACGTTATGAATTTAGATAAGTTTTACCAAACTTTCCATGGAAAACATGAGGGATATGATTTAGAAGAATTAAAAAAAACCCCACAATATAAACTTGGAATGTTTACCAAGATTATTAATAATAAAGAATATTTTAGAAAAAACCTTAGAGGGATTTTAGAGAAAGATGGGAGTGAGAATATTAAGGAATTTGAAGATTTTTTAGTATATAATAGGGCCTGGTATTGGATTAAGGATTTTGATGTTAATGGTTTTGAAATTATAGTGGTTCATAACTATGATGAGACTTTATTGGCTTTAGATTCGAGTATAAAATACTTTGAAAAAGTAGAAGATTATGAAAAATGTAGTTATTTGTTTTCTTTTAAGAATTTTTTGAAAGAGCTTGATCTCCCAAAAAATACTTGATAACTTCATTAAAAATAAATAATTAAAAAATATGAAAAATAAAAATTTATCATTAAGAAGAATTGAACAGATAGATATAAAACTTAATAAATTAAAAGCCGAACTATTAAGAAGAGATATAAATGGAGGAATGAAAGTTATATCAGAAATAAAAGAACTAGTAGAAGATCTAAATTCTATTATAGAAAGAGAATATTAATAATTAATCAAAAAATAAGTTATGACACTAACAGCAGAACAAATCCAGACTAATTGGGAGGAATTTAAGGACAATATTGAAAAATATATCACAGGGGAAAGAAAAAGTAAATTACTCCAATTCTATGACAAATTTCAGGAGAGAATCATCTTAATGCCTGCTGCTCATAAAAAAGAGTACCATAACGCATTCCCAGGTGGATATGTTGAACATGTAAATCGTGTTGTACGTTGTGCTCTTAAACAATATGATCTTTGGGCTGAGGAAGGGGCAGATATGACTACGTTTACAAAAGAAGAACTTGTATTCTCTGCTATTAACCATGATTTAGGTAAAATGGGAGACGAAGAGAATGAATCATATATCCCTCAGACAGATAAATGGAGACGTGAAAAACTAGGTGAAGATTATATGTTCAATACTAAAGTCCCATTCGCATCAGTCCCCGATAGAGGTTTGTTTATGCTTCAGTCTCATGGTATCCAATATACATTTAATGAGATGCTAGCTATCCAGACCCATGATGGTTTATATGATGAAGCTAATAAAAAATATTTATTTGCCTACATGCCAGAACAAAAACCAAGAACATCATTACCTTTCATTCTTCATCAGGCGGATTTGATGGCTGCTCGTATTGAGTTTGAACGTGAATGGTTACCTAAATTAAAAGAGGAAGAAAAATCCGTGTCTAGTAGAAAAAAGAATTTTATATTAGATAATACAACAAAAAAAGTCCCCACAAAAGACAAAGCATTAAAAAGCATTCAAAGTGATGGACTTAAAAATTTACTAGATAAGATATGATAATTTTAATATGTGTTTTAGGTGTTTTAGTTGTGAGTCTCGGATTCACAACTATTAATCTTTTAAGAAAAAATGAAAAACAAGAAGATATCCTAGTAGGGTATCTTCAATATTTGGATAAACTCTCTCAAATAATTGAGTTTACAGATAAAAAACTTGAAGAAATAGATCATAAAGGATCATTTAAGGCAGATGATGAAATAGGTTTCTTTTTTGAGGAGATTAAAAACATCCAAAATATATTAAATGAATTCAAGATAAAAAATCTTGAAAAATAATTTTATTTTTATGCCCCCTAAATCTAAACAGAATAGAAATTACTTTACTCAAGAAACTGAAGATGCTATTTTATTGTATAATAAAACTGAAAGTTCTAATCAAAGAAGTAAAATTTATTCCAAAAGCATCCATTACCCATTCTTTAAACTCACCCAGAATATTATCCATACCTTTAAATTCTATAATACTGATGTTGAGGACTTAGAGCATCTTCAACATGAAATTATAGTTTTTTTATTGGAAAAAATGCATCTATATCATCATAGTAAAAGTATAGATGATAGATTATTTAAGATTATTAATAAAAAGTTTGGTAATGGAGATTATGAGGCTTATTTAGAAAAATATAGTAAAGAATTAGATGAGGAAGAAGAATATAATCCTCTTAGTAAAGATGGGTTCATTGAAAAGATGAAAACTAGTACTAAATATTGTGATGAATTTGGTTTTTTTAAACGAGGTACTTTCCTAGAATATACAAACAATGCAGATAAAATCACACTTCAAAAAATAAGAGATTTTATTGAGAAATATGAAAATAAAGTAAGTAAAGAATGTTATTCTAGTTTAAAGAAATTAACCCCACCTAAAGCATATTCATATTTTGGTACTATTGTAAAACGGTGGTTAATAAATTATAACAATAAAAATTATAATAAAAAAGTTAATTCCTCCCCGATTGAAGATCTTCACCATTCATTAGATTTTTCATATGGATTAGATTCTTCATCTCCCTCCCAAGATCAATTTTCAAATTTTATTGATGATTTTGTGGATTATGTAGATGTTAATATTTATAACTTTTTTCCTAAAACTAAAGATGCTCAAGTAGCTGATGCTGTTTTAGAATTGTTTAGAAAAAGAGAATATATAGAGGTTTTTAATAAAAAAGCCCTTTACATATATTTAAGAGAACAGGGTGATTTTAAAACTCAAAAAATCACTAAAATATCTAATGAACTTTCTGAAATTTTTAAGGAAAAGTATGTGTTTTATTTAGAAAATGGTTATGTAAATTTTGAAGAATTATAAAGGCTATATTTATAACCAAACATGTCTTTATGAGTAATCTAGATAAAAAAATATTTGGGAAGAAGAAATTCTCTACACTTTTAGAAGAAATATATTCTAACCAAAAGAAAAAAGAAGAACAAATTACTGCTCTTATTCAAGAATTAAAACCTTTAATTACAGATATAGGTGATGCTACTCTTATAGTACCTTTAATAAAGGAATATATGGAGTTAGGATTAAAAAATGATGAACAGCTTATTAAAATGGCTACAATTATCCAAAGAGCCCTTAATACAGGAAAAGAATCAGAAGAAGATTTTGGCCTATCAGAAGAAGAAAAAACCCAATTATTTAAGGAAATAGAAAATTTTAATTCAAAAACTCCTAAAAAATTACAATGATAAATCGAGTTGGTTTAACTGGGGCTGTTAGAAATCTTCAATCTAATTCAACCCCTTCCTCATCTAAGATAAAAACTACTATTTTTGGTAGAGTTAAGGATATTGTTTTAGATGAAAATCATCCTAGATTTGATGATTTTGGACAATGGAATGGTTTAGGTACTATCATTGTTGAAGTTTTTGATAAATCTAATCCTGGAATTGAAAAGGTAGCAAAACCATACTCACCACAATCTAAGAGTTTACCTATAATAAATGAGGTAGTCCAATTATTTCTCCTCCCTATCCCTACAGATGCTCTTACTTTAAGAGAAGATTATTATTATTTACCATCTTATAATGTTTGGAATAGTCCTCATCATAATGCTCTTCCAAATCCACGAAATAACAATCTTCCTCCATCACAACAGTTAGACTATCAACAAACTGAAGGTGGATTGGTTAGAAGAGTAACAGATGGTTCTACAGAAATAGATTTGAATAGTCCATCAAACCCTAGTCAAAATACCTTCGTTGAAAAATCAAATATCCATCCTCTTCTTCCATTCTCAGGTGATGTTATACATGAGGGTAGATGGGGGAATAGTTTAAGATTTGGGTCAACTACTAAATCTAAAAGTGAATATAAGAACAATTGGTCAGAAACAGGTGAAAATGGAGATCCTATTGTAATCTTAAGAAATGGTCAACCAACAAATTCATCTGAGGAAGGGTGGATTCCTATTACAGAAGATATAAACCAAGATTTATCTTCTATTTATTTAACTTCAACTCAAAAATTACCTATTGAGAGAAATTGGGATAATAAATTTAAAACTTTTACTCCCTTAAGTAGACCTGTTTCACCCTCAATTTTCTCATCCCCACAAATTGTATTAACCTCAAATAGAATATTACTAAATGCTAAAACTGATAGTATTTTAATAAGTGGAGAACAACATTTTAATGTAGTTGTAGGGAAGTATGTAAATATAGATTCTGAAAATCTATATGCAGATGCCAAAATCATTAAACTAGGTTCTAAAAATGCTACTGAACCTGTTCTTAAAGGTGATATCACTGTTGAATTACTCAAACAACTAACTAAATCAGTACAAGATTTAGCAAAAATACTCCAAGTAGAAAAAAGATGGCCTGGTGGTCAACTTCAAACTGGGTATAATACGGTTGCTGGTAATGTTCTTACTGTTCTTGGGGATATAACAAAACAGTTAAATGATAATAGTTTAAAGTCTCAAACCACACAAGTAAAGTAAATGGAAGAAAATATAACCATAAACATAAATACTATATTAGATGCTTTAAACTTACCCATCCAGGATTTAACAATCCCTAACCTACCAGAGCCTGTAGAAATCCCGGATGATTTTGAAATTAAATTAGTTGAAATCATGGGTAAATTTATAGATGAAGATACTCGTGAACCTATATCTGGAGTAAGACTTTTAAACCCCCTCAAAGTTCCAACTAAAACAAATTCTAAAGGAGAATTTTCTATTAAAGTCCCTGATATTTCAAAAATACCCTTTTCACCTAGTAAATTTCAAATAAAGGTTTTAGGTAAATTAAACCAATACTCTTCAACAAAAATAACACCATATTTATCTAATAGAGAAGTTAAACCAAATTTGGGGATTATTTCCCTCCCTCCCATAAAATCAGATTTAGCCCAAGAAATTACAGATTTATTAACTTTTGAAGATAGAGAAGTTGAAGAATATACTACAAGGGATATAACTTTTGAATTTTTTGTTGAAAAGAACTTAAATGATATTATTGAAGACTTAAAAAAACAAATTCTTCCTTTAATATTAGATTTGGTAGCACAATATGGAATATCAAAAGTAAAAGAAAAACTTGAAGAAATAAAAGCTAACGGTGGGCAGTTAACAGAAGAGATTATCCAACAAATCTCATGCCCTACCTCAGATGTTTTAGATAAAATTATTACTACACAAAACAAATTATATAATAAACTAAATAGTATTTTCAATAAAATAGATTCTACAAATACAAGTATTGAAACTAGTAATGATATAATCCAAACTATAGACACTACCTACCAGATCTTAAAATTCATCCCAACACCAACAGCCATAGGAGGAGTTGGTATCCCTATTTCAGTTGTTAATAATATACAAGATATCAAAAATTTCTTAAATAATAATATAGGAAAACTTTCTCAAGGAAGTAATGCTCTTACATCAATTCTAGGAATCCTAACCAATACTCTATCCCAGGTATTAGATTTTTTAAATTTTTTAGACTTAATAAATCAATATTGTTCTCAATCTTCCCCTCAAAATATAGATACAGTTCAACAAAATTTATTAAAATTAAACAACCAACAACAATCTTCAACCCAACAACAACAATCTTTAACCCAACAACAACAATCTTTAACCCAACAACAACAATCTTTAACCCAACAACAACAATCTTCAACCCAACAACAAAATGTTCAAATTAATGGATTTAATTTTGATGTTGAAACAGAACCTACTACTAATAACCTTAAACGAAAAAGAGCGGTTGCTAAAAATGATCAAGGTGTTATACTATTACGAGGAGAATACTCATTTAGTTCCTCAGATCAAATATTAATCAATGAACTTATATTTTATATACAAACTAATAATTTAAAAGCTGATTAATTAAATATTTATAATCAATATGAAAACAAGTATCTTTAAAAAACTAATAAAAGAAGCAGTAAAAGAAGCTTTCCAAGAAGAACTAAAAGAAGTCCTTTTAGAAGCTGTAAAAGCTCCTAAACCACAAATTGTTCAAGAACATTCAATCCCTCAAGTTGATATATCTTCAAAACCTAATGAAGTAACAGCTAACATGAGAGAAAAGTATATGGATGTATTGAATGGGATGAGTATGACTAGTCAAGATGCTAAACCAAAATTCAACCCATCTCCTATGGCTGATCCTATAAATGGGAGTCTTCCTAATGGAGAAGTTGGGATGGATCAAATTATGAATTTATTAAATACTAAATAATGGCTTTTAGACAACAGCAAATATTCCCTATAGATTTAAACAACAATGCTGCTGTTGGTATTTCTCTTCCTTTTAATGGTCCTGCTGTTTTTAAGTCAAATTATCAAACTAAAGATTCTATAAAATATAATTTAATAAACTTTTTTTTGACTAACCCTGGAGAAAGACCATTAAACCCAACTTTTGGGGGTGGGATAAGAAATTTTATTTTTGAACAAATATATAATGATAATATTGAGTTTTTATTGGAAGATATATCTCTTAAAGTAAGAAATTACTTTCCAAATGTTCAAATAGAGGATTTAAATGTCTCTAGAAATGAAGATAATAATGAAATATCAATAAATTTCACTTATAAGGTTATAAACACTAATATACAAGACGAAATTAACATATCATTTACATAATGGCTACTATCAAACGTGATATAAAATATTTAAATAGGGATTTTTCCGATTTTAGAAATAGATTAATTGAATTTTCTAAAACTTACTTCCCAAATACTTACAATGACTTTTCTCCTGCTTCCCCAGGCATGATGATTATTGAACAATCCTCTTATGTAGGAGATGTTTTAAGTTTCTATTTAGATAACCAATTCCAAGAAAATTTTATTCAATTTGCTCAACAAACAAATAATGTTTATGAGTTATCTTATATGTTTGGGTATAAACCTAAAACAACAGGGGTAGCCCAAACTACAGTTGATTTTTATCAACAACTCCCTGCTAAAAATATTGGGGGAACTATAGTACCTGATTATGACTATACTTTAACAATAAATGAAAATACTACAATTACTTCGGTAGCTGGTGGAAATATCCCATTTTTATTGCAAGATAAAATAGATTTTTCATTTTCATCATCCCAAGACCCAACCGAAATTTCAGTATATCAAATCTCAGGTGCTTCCCCACAATATTATCTTTTAAAAAAGAGTAGAAAGACTATTTCCTCTAAAATCAATACCCAAACCTTTACATTTACTACCCCAGAAAATTTTACAACAATTGAAATAAATAACTCTAATATAGTTAAAATATTAGATATTATAGATTCTGATGGTAATGTATGGTACGAGGTAGATCATTTGGGACAAGAAATGGTTTATAAAAAAATTAAAAATACTAATGTTAATGATCCTAATAATGTATTAGATTCTGGAGAAGTCCCTTATCTCCTAAGTCTAGAAAAAGTCCAACGAAGATTCTCCACTAGATTTACTTCAGCAGGAACATTACAAATCCAATTTGGATCAGGAACAGCAACTGATAATGATGAAGATATAATCCCAAACCCTAATAACGTTGGATTAGGATTATTAACTCAACAATCCAAATTAACCTCAGCATATTCACCTACTAACTTTTTATACACAGATACTTACGGTATCGCGCCTTCAAATACATCTTTAACAGTTAGATATTTAACAGGTGGTGGAGTTACTTCAAATGTTGAGGCTAATACTTTAACAGATCTTGATACAACTAACATTAATTTTAATCAAACTAATCTTAATGCAACTACTGCAAATTATATCTTTAGATCTCTTTCATCAAATAATCCTGAAGCTGCCTCTGGTGGTAGAGCAGGGGATACTGTTGAAGAAATTAGACAAAATACTTTATCCTTAGTATCATCTCAAAAACGATCTGTTACCGCTGATGATTATTTAGTAAGAGCATTAAGTATGCCTTCAGAATATGGAGCTATATCTAAAGCATTTATTGAACAACCTAAATTAACAGATAACCAAGTATCAACAATTGAAACTCTTAACTTATATTGTTTAACTCAAAACTCACAAGGTTATTTTTCACAACCCTCAAATACTATAAAACAAAATTTAAGAACATATCTTTCCCAAAATAGAATTATTGGAGATAATATTGAAATTAGAGACGCATTCATTATAAACATATCAGTTAATTTTGAAATCATAGTACTCCCAGAATATAATAATAACGAAGTGCTATTAAGATGTATTAACGAATTAACAGATTATTTTTCTAAAGATAAATGGCAAATCAATCAACCTATACTATTAAGAGAAATATATATAAACTTAGATAATATTAGAGGTGTTCAAACGGTTAAAGATGTAAAAATAGCAAATAAAGCTGGGACTAATATAGGATATTCTCAATATTCATATGATATAGATGGAGCAACCCAAAATCAAGTAGTATACCCATCTTTAGATCCTAGTATATTTGAAGTTAAATTTCCACAAACAGATATTAAAGGTAAAGTAGTACCATTATAAAAATATAACCAATGGCAGTATATAAAATATTCCCATATAAAGACATAACTTTATACTCCCAGTACCCTAGTATGAGTGCTGGATTAGATGCTATAAGTGAAGTAACTAATAAACTAGGCGTTGATGGTACCCCGGATGTTTCTAGATTTATAACTCAATTTGATTTAACTGAGATTCAAAATGTAATAAATAATAAAATTGGGAGTAATACTTGGAATGTCAGTTTTAAAAGTTTTATATCAGATGCTTATGGTGTAACTCTAAGTTCTACTTTAGAAATATGGCCATTAGCTCAAGATTGGAATAATGGAACTGGAGAATTTCTTGATAGTCCTATCACAACTAATGGAGCTAGCTGGAACTTCTCAGATTATGGGGGTGGAACTTCATGGTCTTCAGCAGGGTTTGTAGGTACAGAATTATATACTAGTTCATATAATCCTACTTATGCTTCCCAAGGTGGAGGTAACTGGTTTTACTCTGGATCAGGAGTTTCTTCTTACAGAGTAACCCAATCTTTTGATCTAAGAAGTGATAAAGATCTTAATGTTGGAGTTAAAACTATAGTGTCTAAATGGTATAGTGGTTCATTACCTAATTATGGTTTCATCACAAAATGGGCTCCAGATATTGAATTTTTCAATACTTCATCTATTCAACCTGTAATGAAATATTATAGTGTTGATACTAATACAATTTATCCACCCCAACTAGAATTTAAATGGAGGGATTATTCTTCAATCTTAACAGGATCAGAATCAACAATTGTTTCTAACCCTAATATTAAAATGTCCCTAGCTGAAAATCCTGGTGTATTTTATAGTGGTAGTATAAATAGATTTAGACTTAATGTTAGTCCAATGTATCCTGCTAGAACATTCCAAACTAGTTCATTTTATTTAAGTAAAAACTATTTGCCTACTTCTTCATACTATGCTGTAAAAGATTTAGATACTAATGAATTTATAATTAATTTTGATTCTCAATTCACTCAAATTAGCGCAGACTCAACTAGTAATTATTTTGATATTTATATGGATGGGTTAGAACCTGAAAGAAACTATGAAATTCTAATCAAAACAACAATTGATGGGTCTACTAGAATATATAATGATAATTATTATTTTAAAGTAATTAATGGATGAACGAAAATATAAGTTTAAATAAAACTGTTTATAATAAAGCTCAATATGAAAAAACTATAGATACTAGTTTCAATCAATTGGGTGTACAAACAATTCAAGAACAAATAGATCAACAACCAACAGTTGAAGAATTCTTTGATCTTTATAATACTCTTTTTTATGATATTCCTGAAAGAGGATCAATTAATTCCCATGAATATTTAATCCAACAAAGTTCAGAATATATAAACTTTACTCAAAATAATGCTGAAATAACAGCGTTACAACAAGAAATAGCACAATTAAGAACAGAACTATTAGATGCTCAAAAACAAATAGTTGAATTACAAACTGGAACTACTTTATAAGATGACCCAAGTAACTCAAATAGACCCTTTAGAATTTTCCACTCAGGTATACAACCCTCAGGATATTAATTTAGTTCCTTCTTTTGAAGTAAATACTTTCCTATCAGAAAGTAGTTATATTGAATATAATGTTTATGATTTAAACAATAGTTTACTTTTTACAAGCTATGATTATGATTCATATACAGTTTTAGAAGATGGACAATCTGCTCAAGATGGAAATATATCTCAAATCATAATAAACCCTGAATCAGATTTAATAAATACAGGGTTTGATCAAGGTTCATATAATGTTTACTATAGTTTCTTAGTTAATAAAGTTGGTAATAATAATGAAAGGCTTTACATAACTGAAATTTCTAGTGATAGAACTGAAATTAGATTAAGTAGTAATGTAATTGATGATCAAAGTTTAGTTGATCAAACTAGTACATTTGTAGGAGAAAGAAATAATAGTCCATTTTTTCTTGATTTTTATATTAATTTAGGGGATAATATTCATTTTATAGCGAATAATATCCAATTAGATAATTCTGATCCTTCCTCCCCTTCAATTCTAATTAAATTATATGAACCTTTACCTACAGAGGTAAGTCTTAAAACTGAACTATGGGTTGTAACAATTCTTGAAAACCCTTTAGCATATAATATTGTTTTTGAAGAAGAAATTATTGTTGTTGAAGATTCATCCCCATTAAAAGGACCTAATTTCAATTTAGATTTAAAAGATCAAGTCAACAATTCTACCATAGAATTATCTTATACAGATTTAATTACTACATCTCTTACAAGTTCTAAAAACCAGTTTAATAGTCTCCTAGAAGAAAAAGAAATAGATATTAATATTGACTATACAAACTATTCAGAATTTGTACATTTTAGTTCTGCTAAAACCAGATTAGAAAATTTTTATTATAAGGTAAATCTTATAGAACAATACTCTTCTTCTCTAGCTCTCTTAACCACAGGCATTACAGGATCTACTTCATCTTCTTTAGCTGTTAGTGAAAGTAAAGCAACCTTAGAATCTAGAATAGATAATATTATAACTAATTTTGATGGGTATGATTCCTATCTATATTATGAAAGTAGTTCTTTTGCTTGGCCTAAAACAAACTCAACTAAACCTTACACCTTAGCTACTACAGGAAGTACAGCTGTATTAAATTGGTATGGTAGTGTAAATGAAGCTAGTCCATATTTTGGAGGACAAATATATTCTGCCTCGATATATGATGATGGAAATAAAGATAATTTAGTATATACTATTCCTGAATATTTAAGAGAAGATCCAGATAACGCACCTTATGAACTGTTTGTTAATATGGTTGCTCAACATTATGATAATATTTGGATTTATTATAAAGATGTATCTCAAAAGTTTAATTCTGACAATAGATTAAATTATGGAGTATCTAAAGATATTGTAGGAGACGCTATTAGAGATTTTGGGGTTAAATTATATCAAAATAATTTTTCTAATGATGATTTATACACAGCCTTTTTAGGTTTAACACCTGAAGGTGGATTATTTCCTTTTCCTAATATAACAAGTTCTTTACCTACACCTACAGGATATGAATATATTAACACTTTAATATCTGCCTCTAACGATGTTATACCATTAAATGATGTAAATAAGTCGTTATATAAACGTTTATATCATAACCTACCATACCTACTTAAAGCAAAAGGAACAATACCGGGCTTGCGCGCACTTATCACTTCCTATGGTATTCCTGATACTATTTTAAAAATAAATGAATTTGGAGGGAAAGATAAAGTTAATACTAATGATTGGGATTATTATTATAATAAATATAACCTAAAATTTGACACCTTAGGAACTAACTTTATAACAACTGATTGGACTCTTAACTCACTTTGGGGTTCTACTAATGATAGACCTAATACTGTTCAATTAAGATTTAAAGCTGAAACTCCAACCCCTACAAATTCATCCCAATCATTATGGTCTTTGAATGATGGTAGTAATGTTGCCCTAGTATTAGAATATACTGGATCAGCATTAGCGAGTGGATCTTATTCTGGATCTATTATTGATCCTTATCACAAATATGCTCATCTAAAATTCACAGCGGATGGATTTACAAATTCATCAAGTCTATATTTGCCATTTTTTGATGGAAATTGGTGGTCAGTAATGGTTACTAATAATGGTGGTACTTATACTCTATATGCTGGAGATAAAATATATAATGGTGATAATGGAACACAAATAGGATATTACCAAACATCAACCCATAGTGCATCAATTTCTAACTGGACCGGAAGTATTACCTCTTCATTTAGTGCTCCTTCATCAATAACTAATGGAGGAACAACATATCAAATCTTCTCTGGATCTTATCAAGAAATTAGATACTATACAGAAGTAATAACTGAAGATGTATTTAAGGATTATATAATGAATCCTTTATCATTTGAAGGAAATACTATAAATAATTCACCAAATACACTTGCATTTAGGGCATCTTTAGGTAGTGAATTATCAACATTTTCATCCTCAATTCATCCTAAAGTAACAGGATCATGGACTTCAACA
>Ga0208767_1001647_pt1 | contig 17511 bp, 16 predicted proteins | sample VirMetDEL_Mar_21_FD_184514 | JGI IMG/M metagenome (GOLD analysis project Ga0208767, IMG submission 184514) | Aqueous microbial communities from the Delaware River and Bay under freshwater to marine salinity gradient to study organic matter... | ecosystem: Environmental > Aquatic > Marine >... | reverse complement strand
AGGTGTCATGACTTACTCCGTTCCTGGTCTCGTTAGAACGCATCTTGTCAGCTCTTCCTACATGGGAAGCGTTGATAGTCCGTTCGTGCGGACACGGGCCGTGATCGACCAGATGAAGGGCTGGGAGATCATGAAGGCCGTTACAAACGGCACGGAGTATTTACGAGACAACTGCGAGGCATTTCTGCCTTTAGAGCCCCGTGAGGACTACAGCGCATACTTAGCGCGAGTAAATCGCTCTGTTTTTACGCCTTACACGCAGCGGTTGCTTCGTGCAGCGGCTGGGTTAATCCTGCGAAAACCAATTAGCGTCCAAGGTGATCCCTATTGGACAGATGTATTTAACAAAGACGTTGACGGGTGCGGCTCAGATTTAGATGAGTACGCTCGACGACTCTTGATCTGTGCCCTGACATATGGGCACTGCCACACGCTGGTTGATTTTCCTGCGCCTACGGGCGCAAGAAGTCTTGCAGAGGAGCGTGCTCTTAATCGTCGGCCCTATTGGATTGAGGTGGATCCGACTGACGTGTACGGTTGGCGACTGGACCGCGAAACCAATTACGGAAGTCTTACGCAAGTACGAATCGGAGAAAAGGCAGTAGTCCCTGACGGTGAGTTTGGAGAAAAGGTTTATGACCAAGTACGTGTCATCGAGCCAGGTCGTTATCGCATCTTCAGGCAAGAAGAGCAAAAGAAAGAGATGCAAGGGAACTTCCCATACCCCTCTTCCTTCGATCAATCCGACGCTACAGCGAAGTACGAGCTGGTTGAATCAGGCGATTTCTCGCTTGGGCAGATTCCCCTGGTGACGGTTTATGCAAATAAAACGGATACGTTGACCAGTAAGCCGCCGTTACTGGACATTGCTCATCTCAATCTGGCCCACTATCAGCGGCAAGCGGATCTTATCCACAGTCTCCACATCGCTTCGCAGCCGATGCTCGTCCTCGAAGGGTGGGACGACCAAACGAAGGACATGGCTATCAGCGTTAATTACGCGATGGCGACCCAGCCGGGTAACAAGGTCTATTACGTGGAGCCTGCGGCAAGCGCGTTTGAAGCGCAATCATCGGAGATCAAGGAGCTGCAGCAACAGATGGCGACACTCGGCATCAGCACGCTGAGCCAGCAAAAGTTTGTTGCTGAATCTGCTGACGCTCGCCGTCTAGATCGCATTGACACCAACTCGATGCTGTCGATGGTATCGATGGATTTGGAGTCTGGCCTGCAAAAGGCTTACAACATGGCTGCTGACTATTTGGGCCTTGAGCCGCCTGAGGTGAAGATTAGCCGTGACTTCGACCTGCAACGTCTGATTGGCCAAGACATTGCAGCGATGGCCCAGCTGTTTGAGGACAACGTTATTGATCGCGAAGAATTCCGCGACATGCTGGTGCAAGGTGAAATCCTGCCCACCGCTGCAGAGCAGCCAAGCCAAGAACCTGAACCTGCTCCCGAGCCAACTCCTGAGCCAGCTGAACAAGGTCCATCGGAAGATCAGATCAATCTTCTGATCAACGCTTTAATGCAATAAAACGATGGCAGATCAAAGCGGCCTCACCCTTGCTCAAGTAGCTGTTCTGGTAAAGCTCGCCAAGAAGGTTGGTGAGATCAACAGTATGCACTCTGGTGTTGGCCCACCGAGTGAAGAGGGCACCAATGGCGATTTTTACATCGACATTCTGACCAAGCGTCTATACGGACCAAAAACTGAGTCCGGCTGGGCAGGACAACCTGTTGCTATCGGGACAGCAGACGAAACCGGAACTCCGCGACCTACCGCGCCAAGAACCGGACTTAATGCTGACGGCACACTTGCTGCTGGTTCGGGAGCCCAAGGCCCCCAAGGAGAGCAAGGCCCAGCAGGACCGCAAGGAGCTACTGGCGCTACAGGGGCAACCGGAGCCACTGGTGCTACTGGCGCTCAAGGTCCGGCAGGTGCAGATGGTGCTGACGGTTCTGACGGCGCAACAGGCGCACAAGGCCCACAAGGCGCTACTGGTGCTCAGGGACCGCAGGGCGATACAGGCTTGACGGGCGCTACCGGGGCAACAGGTGCTGCAGGCGCAGCTGCAACGATTGCTGTCGGGACAGTCACGACAGGAGCTGTAGGTTCTTCCGTCACAGTGACAAACAGCGGCACATCTGCTGCTGCAGTGTTTGACATTGCTATTCCTCGTGGAGCCACAGGTGCTGCGGGCTCAGATGCGTTTGTGGCTGTCGGCACTACAGCTCAACGTCCTGGATCCCCCGCAACAGGCGCTATCCGTTACAACACCACTGAAAATCGGTTTGAGGGCTACAACGGCAGTGCCTGGCTGAACCTTTCTCCGGCCAACGTGGATGAGCTAGGTGGCACGGTTTAGACTTTTACAAACATCTTTTTAGCTATGGCTAAATCTCTGGACAAGGTTTTACAAGCTGACGGCTCCTACAAATGGGAGCTTGTTGACTCTTGGAATCCTGCTTCTGAAAAGAAAGCAGAACCTGCTGCAAAACCTGCCGCTAAACCCAAAGCAACCAAGAAAACAAAAGCCAGTAAAGTAGAAGAGTAACTTCACTCCTAATAATGGAAGAACAAGTCATCCAGGAGACGCCCGTGGCGCCTTCTGAACAGCCCGTGGCTGCGACTGAAACTCCCGCTGTTGATGTCTCTGGCTACGAGCAACAGATCAAAGCGCTTCAGCAACGTGCCAGTGAAGCCGAGGACAAGTTCCAAGGCGTTAAAGGCAAGTTAGATGAGGTCTACAAAAAACAAAAAGACGATCGGCGTAAAACGCTAGAAGATCAAGGGCAATGGAAGGACCTTTGGGAGGAGGCCAACAAGACTGCTCAGGAAAAAGAGCAGCAGATTGCTGAGCTAGAGCGCAAGTTGTTGGATCTTCGGGCGTCTAACGAGACCGCAGCCATGAAAACAACTGCGCTGTCTGCAATTAGCGAAGCTGGAGCGATCAACGCTAACCAAATGCTGCAGCTTGTTCAGGGCAACCTGACCAAGACTGAGGATGGCAGCATCAAAGTGTTGAATGGTGGCGTCGAAGAAGACATCAATGTCTACTTGGCCAAGCTAAAAAATCCCGGCTCTGGGTATGAGCATCACTTCAAGCCCAGCACTCAAGCTGGTATGGGTGCTAAGCCAACTACAGGAACTGCTGGTGCCGCAGGTATCGCTAATCCTTGGTTGGAAGGTAGTATTAACTTAACCAGGCAAATGGCCTTGGAAGCTACCGACCCCGATCTTGCAGCCGTGCTCAAGAGAGAGGCAGGTAAATAGTCCCCGTGGGACACCACTTCAAGTCCGTGACTTGAAACCCCGCAAACCTAATCCCTGAATAAGAAATGGCCGCACCATTTCAGAATTATTCCGGCGGTGTCCTTCTGGCGGACATCGTAAAAAGGAATAATCTCAGCACCTATGTGGCTGAGGCAATCAAAGAACGCAGCCAGTTCATCAAATCTGGCGCTGTGGTGCGTAATGCACTGCTCGACGCCCGTGAAGGTGGCACCCGAATTCAGGTTCCTGAGTTCAACCCTGTTGCACCGACCGAAGAAATCTTCGATGGCACCGCAACTTGGGGCACCAGTGGCGCTGGTTACCTGACCCCTCAAAAGGTCGGTACCGGAACCCAGATTGCATCTATTGTTCACCGTGGCTTTGCCTACGCCGTGGATGACGTTGCAGTCCTGGCTGCTGGTGAAGACCCGATGCTTCACATCCGTAACCAGCTGGCTGATGCCATCAACAAGCTGAACACTGCTCGCCTGTTTGAGCAGCTGACCGGCCTGTTCCATACTGCCCTCAACGGCCATCGCCTTGAGAAGCAACTGGGTGGTTCCGGTTCTACCGGCGAAGCCAACTACCTGACCGCTGCAACTGTTGCAGAAGCTCGCTCCAAACTGGGTGAGCGTGGTGAGGAGATGGATCTTCTGATCGTTCACCCCTCTGTGGCTTACTACCTGTATCAGGTGGGCCTGCTGACCTTCTCTACCTCTGCACTTGCTGCTTCTGGCGCGGTGACTTGGGGTGGCGGTGGTGTTGGCATCGGTGCTCGTGAGGTTGGTGAGTTCGCTGGTTGCCGCGTCATCGTTGACTCTCAGGTCAACATCAACGACCCGACCACGACTGGCAACCGTCAGGAGTTCCGTTGCTACATGATGAAGTCCGGCACCATCCTTGAGGGTGTGCAGCAGGATCTTCGGATTGAAGCTGACCGTAACGTGCTGTCCAAGCAGGACGTGCTGTCTGTGGACTACCACTCTGCTTATCACGTGATGGGCACCAAGTGGGGTTCTGCTTCTGACAACCCGACCAACGCAAACCTGCGTACCGGCAGTAACTGGTCTGCCACCTACGACATCGACCTCATCCCTATGGTTGAGATCTTCGTCAACACTCCTCTGGATAACGGCCTCAAGTCCTGATCCTGACGAGACAAATGGCCCTACCATTAGGTGGGGCCTTCCCTTTTTGCTGACATGGCTGCCACGATCAACGCCACGCTCCAGAGTGAGACAGCCAACAGCTACGTGACGTTGGCAGAAGCCAATGCGTACTTTGAAACCGTCCCAAGCAGCACGCAGTGGGACAACAAGTCTGACGACAACAAAAATCGTGCATTGATCTCAGCTACACGCTGGATCGACACGTTGAATTTTTACGGTGATCGTTGCGATCAGAGCCAAGCGTTGAGCTGGCCACGCAACAACTACCACGTGGATCGTGTTGAGCTGACCTGCTCTGCGGTCCCGAACGACATCAAATACGCAACGTATGAGCTGGCCAATGCGTTGGCGAACGACACGGACTCGATCACTGGGACGACAGGCGACACGGGGCTATACAAGTCCGTCAAACTCGGTGAGATGGAAGTCGAGTACAACACTTCGAGCCAGGCTACGGGAACAGTTAATAACGTGTTTGATGTTTATCCTTGGCTGCAGTCTTACCTTGGTGCTTACTGCCTTGGCGGTAGTGGGAGCTATCAGGTCCGTACTGTGAGGGGTTGAGATGGCAGGCGCACTCGACAGTCTGTTCAAGAGCGTTGCTAAGCAGGTCGTTGCGGATCTAGGCAAATCGCTAGACACGACGATTACTTATACGCGCAAGGCTTCTGCTGGTTACAACGTAGCCACAGGCGCTGTGACAACGACTGACGCAAGCTATTCGTTTGACGCCCCAATCGAATTTATTGCTTCTGACGAGGAGAGCGGCTACCAAGAAAACACGGCTCGGCTCTATATAACGCCTGATCAGATTGGCGACAATCAGGCAACACTGCAAGACGAAGTGTCATTGCAGTTTGCTGGATCGGCAAGGACGGCCAGGATTCAAGATATTCGCACGTTTAGAGGTGATCAAGAGTATATGTATATCCTTCGGGTGGTGTTCTAATGACGCTCGTAAACGCTAGAGCTGCCTTTGAAACTGCGATTAACACTGCAGTGACAGCAGCGGATGCCACGGTTTCAGTGGTGTTCGACAACATGCCGTTTACGACGCCGGGTAAGGCAAAAAAGTACGTGATGGTGACGATCAACTTTGATCAGGCAACGATTCAGCCTCATGGCGCAGCGATTGATCAATACGCTGGAACGGTGCAGTGCGGCATTTTTACGCCAAGAGATAAGGGAAGTGCTGCGGCAGCTGCGATCGCAGAGTCAGTTATTGACGGTCTGACCTCTGTAAATGCCTCTGGCTACACGGACACGTATTCAGTAAAGCCACGTGTTGGCCAAGTCAGTGGTCCTACTGCAGTAACTGATGAAAACAACAGTCATTTTGTCAGTGTGGTTAGCTGTCGATTTACAGCGGTCTAATGGCTAAGCCGATCACTGAACTAGCCAACGATATTCGTAAATTGATTGAGGATGGACGTGCAGCGGCAGGTCCAGAGATCGTATTTAGCCTGCAAAAGGCTGGCCCGTGGTGGACCGGAAACTTTGGTGAGCTGTGGGAGCTTAGCCCTACGCCAGTCAAGCCGGTAGTAAGCAGTCAACGTGATTGGGAAGATCCCAATCTTCCTAGTGCTAGAAGTTTTCAAAAACGTCCCGCTTTAAGAATTCCAATTAATAGTCCTTTGTATATTGGCAACTTGGCTGACTATGCAGGATATGCGGTCAATAATCCGCAAGCAAAGCTTGACGGCAAGACATACGGAGAAGCTAGGCCACCACTGCAAAGTACAGCGCCTAACGGGCCTCGCTGGTACAAGATTTATACAGAAACCAGCAGAGATACAGGCTTGTTTCTTGATCTAGACAAAGCATTTGCATCTGTGCGCTTGGGATAAGCTATATTGTGCTAGTTGACTGAGTTTTATGGCTGAAGCACGCGCAATCGACAAGCTGTGTAAAGCGTTCAGCGTTGAAGAGCGCAGCAGCTACACGATCAAAAAGGGTGATGAAGTCATTATCAAGCTGTATTGGAAGCCCTTGACGATTGCTGATCGGGACTCGATCAACAAGACCATGAAGGCGCTGAACTTGGGGCGGACAGAGGACAACTTGGATTTTGCGATCCAAATGCTGATCCGTAAGGCTGAGGACGAAACTGGGAATCGAGTGTTTTCGGACGGCGACCGCGCCAAAATTCAGAACCGGCTTCCAATGAGCATCGTGTTGGACATCATGACCAAGATGCAGGGCATGGAAGAGGTGGAAGAAGCGGACGACCTTAAAAGCGACGCTTGAACAGGATAACTACCTGTTTCTGCAGTTTTTCATTGCTGAAAAGCTCGGGATGACGCTGGGCCAGCTGCGTTCCACGATGTCAGTCAAAGAGCTGTACGGCTGGAGCGCGTATTTGACGTTAAAGGCTGAGCGAGAGGAGCAGGAGATGGAAAAAGCTCGTCAACAGGCTCAGTTTCGGAAGGTGCGCTAACCTGAAGGCAATGTCTTCGGGTTAGTCGTGGCCGCTGAATACGAAGTCAATATCAAGATCAACACCAAGAAGGTTGAGACGGATCTCAATACAATTGACAATAAGATAAAAAATCTTGGCAAGTCAGCAACTTCTAAAGAAAAAAGTCTTGAAAGAATTGTAGACAAACGTGCTCGTTTGATGAATCGCATCAACGAGATGGAAGCTAAGGGATTAAAAGTTGCCAAGCTTAGAAAGCAAATGGGCAAGGCAACTGAGCAACAGAGCCGTAAAGACCTTGCTAATGCTCAAAAAGAATATCGAATTCTGGAAAGAAGCATTCGCTTAGAACAGTCAAAATTAAGAATTCTTCGATCGCAGAGGCAAGGTTTTCCAGCGAGTCCGATTCGTGGAATAAGAAGCATGATGGGCTCTCCAGCTCAGATTGCTGCGTCCGGCAGGCAAGCCGCTGATCCTATTAGGGGTCGTGCAGACTTGGTGGGTTCTCCTGCTTATTACGAAGCTCAACAAAAAGCCATTGATCGGCTTGCTCGTCAAGGTGGCCCTTCTGACCCTGTTAAAGGACATGCAAGTTTAGTCGGATCTCCAAAGTATTTTGAAGAGCAGCAGAAAGCTATCGATAAGGCAGCGCGTCAAGGTGGAGCCAGAAGTCCGCTAAAAGGCAGTAAGGATCTTGCAGGCTCTCCTGCGTATTTTGATGCTCAACAGAAAGAGATTGAAAAACTTGCACGTCAAGGTGGCGCTAGAAGTCCTATTCAAGGCAACAAAGATTTAATTGGTTCTCCGGCTTATTACGAGCATCAAAGGAAGGAATTAGAAAAATTAGCTCGTAGAGGAGGGCCTAGTAGCCCAATTCGTGGCAGCGCAACCATGTCGGGATCTCCTCTTGCTGTTCAGCAAGGAATGAACCGACTTGGGCAAGTGGGTCTTGGCGCTGGTTTTCCGCTGCTGTTCGGTGGCGGCCCAGGATCAGTCATTGGCGGCGGCTTAGGTGGATTAACCGGGTCTTTTGGAGCGCAAATTGCTCTTAGCGCTGCAGGTCAACAAATAGATCAGCTGATAAGTCGTACAGTTGAGTCAGCTGAGTCGTTGACTTCTGTTGGTACAGCTCTTGATTTCTTGAGAGAGCGGTCGTTGTTTAGCTCTAAAGAATCAGAGCAGTTAGCAAGAAAACTGGAAAACCAAGGCGACCTGACGGGTATAGCAGCTTTGGTTACAGAAGAGCTTAATGAAGCTCTTGGTCCAGACGGCATTCAAAAGATGCAAGACCTTGCTGAGCAAACAAGGCTGGCCAAGGAACAGTGGGGGCAGCTGACAACAAACCTTGAGCTTTTGATTTCTGGTCCTTTGACCGAGTTTTTAGCGATTGTTAATGCAACTCTTGGGATTAAAGTTGCACAGTCTAATTTTGCCCGATCTCTCGGTAGGTTGCAAGAAAGAGACCCTGAGAGACTTAGAGGGCTGCTTCCTTCGTTTGAAGGAGCAAAAGACCCTGCTAAGGCTATTGCTAGTAATTTAGCTTTCGGGCCAAACATGGCAGGAGGAGTGTTTAACATGCAAGGTCTTTCCGAAGGAGCGCTTATTAGTTTTACCGAGCAGATGAATTCAATACTGCGAAGCATGGATCCCTCGGGAGGAACGATCCCGGTCACAGAGGAAGACAAAAAACGTTTTAAACGCAAAGGTCAAACAAAGAAAAATAAATTACCAGGGCTAGAAGCGGAGCGAGAAAAGCTTGAAAGGCTTTTAGACCTAGAAGAAAAACGTTTTGATTTTGAATTAAAAGGCGACAGGGCTGCAATAGCCCGCATGGAAGCAAGTGAAAAAGTAGCCAAAATTGCTGAAGAGATTAAAAAAATTAAAGCCTCTGACCTTACTGATGAAGAGAAAAGAGTTGCTTTAGAGGTTCAAGGTTTAGAAAATGCTCGTGTAAATCTTGAGCTTGGATTCCAGTTGGCTCAAATTGATAAAGACCGACTGGCGCAAATTGAAGAACTGCGAATAAAGACTGAAGAGATGAACCCTGTTTATCAGCAGCAGCTGGCGTTAGCAGAAGGTCTTGCAGACACATTTGGAACGACAATGGTGCAGGCGTTTGACGCAATGGTTGCAGGAACGGAGCGGTTTGATGTTGCTATTCGCAGGTTGGTAGCTGGGGCTTTGAGCGATATGGCGAAGCAGTTGTTCCGAATTTTTGTCATTGAACAGGCTATTAGGTCTATTGGTGCAGCGTTTGCTCCATTGCCGGTCTTTGGATCAGGCGGAGGTGTAGATCAGTTTGGCCGTGGAACTCTCGGACCTAATTATGGAATTAGACAGTTTGCAAATGGCGGTCGTCCACCTGTTGGCCGTCCATCACTTGTTGGCGAGCGTGGTCCTGAACTGTTTGTCCCTGATCGTGCTGGAACAATCATTCCAAATCATGCGATGGGCAGCACCAGCGTCGTTGTCAACGTTGATGCGTCTGGAACGGAAGTACAGGGCAACCAGGGTGGTGCTGAGCAGCTTGGCCGCTTGATTGGGCAAGCAGTGCAGGCAGAATTGATTAAACAGAAGCGGCCTGGTGGTCTGCTTACCCGCTGATGGCTACCTTCCCTTCAATTAACCCGACCTACGGGGCAAGCAAGCGCAGCCAACCGACTGTGCGAAACGTCCAGTTCGGTGATGGCTATAGCCAACGCCTGCGCTTCGGGCTGAACACCGACCTCAAGGTGTGGAGCCTGAAGTTTGAGGTGTCAGAGACCGACGCTGACACCATCGAAACTTTCCTTGAAGCTCGCGGTGGAGCGGAACACTTTGACTGGTCGCCACCAGACGAGTCAGACACTTACAAGTGGATTTGCCAAGACTGGTCGAAGTCCATACCGTATTTGAACAGGGCAACAATTACAGCAACGTTCCAGCAAGTTATTGAGCCATGAGCGAAGGCAACGTTTACGAGGAGCTTCTTAACTCCGGTCCTTTTGCGATTATTGAGCTGTTTGAGCTGAAAACGTTCGAGACAATGCACGGCTCGGACGAGACATACTACTTTCATGCTGGGCGCAACCGTAAAACAACCGAGCCATCGGTCTCCGACGACATCGTTAACGCCTATTCGATCTATTGGAATGGGAACTATTATCTGCCGTTGCCGATTCAAGCAGAGGGTTTTGAGTACAAGGGGGATGGGGGACTGCCTCGCCCCACGATTCGCGTTGCCAATCTCAACAGCAACATCACTCAGCTGTTGCTTGGTGTAAATGCAATAACCCCTGGTAACGACCTTAACGGCGCACAGGTCACAAGAATCCGCACGCTGAGTCGCTTTCTTGATGGACGCAACTGGGAAAACGGCGTTAATCCGTATGGCAATCCGAGTACGGACGATGCAGCGCAGATGCCGAAAGAGGTTTATTACATTGACCGCAAGGTCACTGAGACGCGGGATTTAGTTGAGTTTGAAATGGTGTCGTCGCTTGACCTTGCAAATGCAAGAGCGCCACGACGGCTTGTGATGCAGAACCTTTGCCAGTGGAAATATCGCGGCAAAGAGTGCGGGTATTCAGGAACAGCGGACTTTACACCAACAGGACAGACGGTTGTTATTACATCTGCCGCAAACTACACATACACATCTGGTGCAGACAAGCTGTTAGCAGGAAGCACGCTTACTGACGGCCAAGCGCTTGTTTCGTCCAACGGCTACTGGACCGCTGTTATGCAAACAGATGGCAACTTTGTTACTTATTCAAAGCCAGAGCCAACAACAAAATTTTCAGTTTGGTCTATTCAAAAAGTTCGGCCTATTGGCAGCTATTCGCTTGTCATGCAGAACGATGGCAACCTTGTTGTTTACAATAATGCGGTAGCTCGTAACGATTATGCGGGGGGTTCTGTTGTTTGGGCCACCGGTACAGACAAGATTGGAGCAGCATCAGGGGCAAGTCTTTACACTGTAGACAGCAAAGCACAGTTTCTCCCCTCCGACGTTTACATAGGGCGCTCTGGTGCGTTGGGATATGAGCTTGTGGGAAGCTCTCCCAGTGAGGGGCAAGTGGGTACAACTACAACAGCGCAAAAAACCTTTAGCCACACAAGCGATGAGTTAGGCACTCGTACTATTACAGTTACTTTTACGATCGAAGCCAGCAATCTCCCTGCCGATCATTATTCAGGCCAAGCGCGAGCTTGGAACATTTTTAATTCTGTGTCGTTTAATTCGTCGCCTGCGCCCACAGGGAAATTTAGAAATGACGAAACTTTTGAGGCCGTTACCTCAGTAAGCAGCGGCAATCCCTTTAAGACAAACCATCCTGCTGCTGGGTCTTTTACTGAAGCAGGAATTCTGCTGAAAATAACTACAACAGGTTTTGCGGGCAAACAGCTGCGTCTTCAAGACGATGGCAACCTTGTGCTTTCTGACACGGACGGAACGGACATCACATGGGATTCAGGATACGTAAACAATGACGAACCACAAGTCGAGCGAACCGTGATCTCTGGTGTTTCAACGCCGCCTGATGTAGCTGGTCAATGCGGCAAGACACTAGACGACTGCAAGCTGCGGTTCGGCTCCGGTGCATTGCCGTTTGGATCGTTCCCTAGCGTTGGTGGCAACACCTGATGCAGGACTGGCAGCAGGCTGCGTTCCAGCACGCAAAAGAGGATGCGCCGCGTGAGGCTTGCGGCTTGCTGGTTGTTGTCAAAGGCCGTCAGCGGTACTGGCCTTGCAAGAACATCTCAACAGAGGATGACTTTTTTATCCTTGACCCGCTGGATTACGCAGATGCTGAAGATGCTGGAACGATCCTTGCCATCGTCCACAGTCATCCCGAAACGCCTGCGGTCGCTAGTGAAGCGGACAAGATGGCGTGTGAACAGTTCGGTCTGCCTTGGCACATCGTCAGTTTGTTAGACGAGCGTTGGTGCAGCATCAAGCCGTCTGGCTACGAGGCTCCGCTAGTTGGCCGTGAATGGGTGTGGGGCGTATCCGACTGCTGGACGCTTGTTCGTGACTGGTATAAGCAGAAGCTAGGCATCAAGCTTCGAGATTGGCAGCGGCCTGTCAGTTCAGAGTTGTTCCGCCAATCTCCGATGTTTGAAGATTGCTTTGCAGACACGGGCTTTGTCGAAACAGACGGCATGGAGCCAGAAAAAGGCGATCTGCTGTTTATGCGGCTCGATGGTTGTCGCGGCCTAAATCACGTTGCGGTCTATATCGGAGAGGGCAAGATGCTGCACCAGCTTCAGGGCAGGCTGTCGTCTAGGGATTATTGGGACGGGTACTGGCAGAAAGTCACAGGTAGAATTGTGAGGTATAGCGGCTGACGGGAGATGCTCCGCACGGTCAAGGTTTACGGGCACTTGGCAGAGCACTGCGGTCAGAGCGTGTTTGAAGCATTGGTGCGTGTGCCTGCCGATGCGATCAAGTTTTTGCTGTGTAATTTTCCCGAGCTTCGCAGCCTGATGCGAGACGGTTACTACAAGGTGGCTATCGGTAAATACGATTTGCAGCTTGCGGACCACCCTGAGCAGCTGCACTACCCGATGGCTGCGGATGACGTGGTGAGGGTGATTCCTGTCGTATCTGGTGCGGGAGGTCGTGGGCTTGGTTCAATTCTTTTGGGTGCTGCGTTAATCGGTGTGGCTGTCGCATCTGGTGGTGCTGGGTTATTTGCTGGAGGGGCTACAGGGTTTGGGGTGACTGCATCAGGTGGAGTTGCTGCAGCAACAACCGGAGCAAAACTTGCTGTTGTAGCTGGCAACCTTGGTCTTGCTTTGACTCTTGGCGGTATTGCACAGATGATTACGCCCGTTCCAAAGCAGCCTGAGCTTGGCGGCGAAGGGCAAGGTGGCTTTGCCTTTTCTGGAGCGCAGAACACAAGCCAAGAAGGCGTTCCAGTGCCTGTCGTTTACGGCGAGATGATCGTCGGTAGTGTGGTCTTAAGCACCAAGCTGGTTGCCGATCTGCAAGTCAACAACCCGAGTTAAAGATGCCAAAGGACAATCTTAATTCCAGGCAGTTAGCTCAAATCGTTGATCTGCTGTGTGAAGGGGAGATTGAGGGTTTCCCAAACGCCAAGCACCCAGACGGCGTAAAAATTACTCACGGCTTAGTCCCAGACCAGTACGCGATTGGTGCGCTTAAGGATGTGTTCTTCAACAACACACCTGTCTTAGGGCCTGACGCACCTGTTCTAAATAACAGCAAGATCACCGACCCGGACATTCAGTCACATCTAAATTTTGATGTTGACAGGGCTGAGTTTCAGGTTGAGCTTGGAAAGAACGATCAAGGACCGCTTACTAAGTTTCCCGGATCAACCAATAGCAGCACCACCCAGGTCAATACAGAAGTTCCTAAGGGGAGTACGACAGGCAGCGATGGGAATGAAACCATTCACAAAAGCGATGGCACTCCAGTCGTCAGAGCAATTACTGATACAGATGTTGACAAGGTAAACATTACTGTGGGCGTTCCAGCTCTTACAAGAGTTAAAGACAATGGAACTGTTAGAGGACTTGCTCTGCGCTACAAGATTCAAATTCAGTACAACGGAGACTCTGATTTTGCCAACGTTCCTGTTCCAGGAAGTACAGATGACGTTGACAATGAAGGGTATCTAGGTGACGGAAATTTTCAGATTGATGGCTATACACCCGACCTGTACCAGCGCACCCACGAGATTACGCTCGACACTAAGACGACAAACGCTCAAAACCTTATCGTAAATGACACAACCAAGTACCCGATCAACATTCGCGTTGTCAGAACTTCGCAGTCAGTTCGACCAGCCGACGAAACGATCGCAGATGATCTTATCTGGTATAGCTTTGACCAGCTAATTACTGACAAGACACGTTATCCAAACAGCGTTGTTTTTGGCTTTCAGTTTGACGCACAGCAGTTTCCAAGCATTCCGAAGAGAACGTTCCGCATCAGGGGCCTCAAAATTCGCATTCCTCACAATGCAACCGTAAGAGCTGACGGGTCGCTTGATTACTCTGGAACGTTTAACGGGACATTTAAAGCAGCACGAGAGTGGACTAATGATCCTGCTTGGATTCTCTATGACCTGCTGACAAACACCCGTTACGGGCTTGGCGCGTATATTTTGACGCCTGCAGAGCGCAAAGAAGCGGAAGCAAGAACTGGTGACCAGTTTGAAGGCACAAGCGATGTAACTGCGAACCTTGATGTGTATTCTTTCCAGCAGGCTTCTGCATACTGCTCAGCACTTATTAGCGACAATGCTGGCGGAACAGAGCCTCGGTTTAGTTGCAACGTTGCGATTACTTCGCAGGCTGACGCTTACAAGCTAGTTCAACAGCTGTGTTCTGTCTTCAGGGCGATGCCTTTTTGGGAAGCTGGAACGTCCACCGCAGGAACAGGCGGTATTTCGCTGGCGCACGATCGCCCTGAAGATTTTACCTATATCTTCAACCAGTCAAACGTTACGCAAGAGGGCTTTAGCTATTCGGGTTCAAGCATGAAGGGCCGCCCGACTTGTGTCGCAGTTAGATACTTCGACATGAACGCTCGTGACTTCCGGCAAGAGCTGGTTGAGTTGAACAGTCAGTTCATCACTTCGTCAGATCCCAACGTCGACTTTCTTAGTAAGTACGGGTACAACAAACAAGAGATTGACGCTTTCGCTTGCACCAGCCGAGGGCAAGCTCGTCGTTTGGGCAAATGGTTCCTTTACACGAGCCACCGGGAAACTGAGGTTTGCAGCTTCCAGACCGATGTAGCTGCTGGAATTACAGTTCGCCCTGGTGATTACATCAAGATTAGCGATCCAGTTCGTTCAGGCCGTGTTGTTGCTGGCCGTGTAACATCCGGCTCAACGATTACACAGATCAAGCTAGATCGAAGCGATACCGAGATGTTTGGAGCGAGTGCGCCAACAGACTTTGAATTTCACACGATTGACACAGATGGCAAATACATTCAAGTCGGCAGTTCAAATGTTGTCGGTAATACCGTCACTCTTGGAACTGCTTTAAATGCTCTTTCTTCTCCTAGGAAAGCCCCAGCTGCAGGCGCACCATTCAACATTGGGTATTCAGACGTAAATCTGACGCAATGGCGTGTGCTGACTGTTGAAGAAGGGGATGGTGCTTATACGGTCACTGCATCAGCTCATGAGCGAAACAAGTACGACATCATTGAAGATCCTAGTTTCACATTTACTAACCGCCCAGCAACACAGCTTGCAGAAACACCAGACCCAGTAACAAACCTGCGCTTGGAAGAAATTCTTTACGAAGAGGGGGATAAAACACTACAGCGAATTGCTATCAACTGGCAGCAATCAATACGTGCAAATTATTATGAGGTTGAGTATAGGTTTGAAGCTGACAACCCAGAAACAGTCAACGTTCAGGGCACTGGTTATGACATTTTAAATTCTGAAAAAGGAACCTATACCGTCAAGGTTCGTGCTGTTGGTTATGATCCTGACGATGTACGCACTAGAGACCGGCATAAATACAGTAGTGAAACCACCGGAAGAATAACTGCTGTTGGTAGAACGCTTCCACCTTCAAACATTGCAAGCCTAAACATTACGTCGATTGACCAACACAGCGCTGAGCTTCATTGGCCTGAGGCAACTGACCTAGACGTAAAAATTGGTGGAGTTATTGAGATTCGCCACAACCCGCGTACTACTGGCGAAATCAAATGGAGTGAAAGCGAAAAAATCGTTCCAGCTGTCAATGGCAGTACAACGCGCAAGATTGTTCCGCTAAAAGATGGCCATTACTTGGTGCGAGCCAAAAACTCAAGCAACCTTTATGCGCCCCTAGCAGGCATTCCGTCAGTCAAGGTTGAACTGCCCGAACCTCAGGATCTTGAGGTTGTTCAAACTTTTACTGAAAGCCCAAATTTCACCGGAACGTTTTCGCAGTCGTTCAACAGCGTTGATGAAGGCGGCATCACTCTTGAAGCTGACGGCCAGATCGATGACATCACCGACTTTGACAGCGTTACCAACATCGACTTCTTTGGCGATGTGGTGTCAGTCGGCAGCTACATCTTTGCCAACACGCTCGACATGGGCGCTGTTTATGACGTTGAGCTACTAGCCAACCTGCAGATGAAGTCGATTAACCCGGATGACTTCTGGGATTCACGTTCCAACAACATCGACACCTGGGACGACATCGACGCCGACGACCTCTCAGAAACCAACGCTGAGCTGTATTCACGTGCTACCAACGACAATCCCAGTGGTTCTCCGACCTACGGCACTTGGGAGCCGTTTGCCAATTCAACCAAGCGCGGGCGGGGCTTTCAGTTCAAGGTTGAGATGGAGACAAGCAATGACTCACAGGATCCTGTCGTTCAAAGCCTTGGCGTAACAGTCAGTCTGCAACGACGAACAGAGCAGCAACGCAACATCAGCAGTGGGACGTCAGCTAAGGCAATCACGTTTCCATCAGCCTTTTACAGCACGCCAAGCATCACGATTACGGCGACCAACATGGCAACTGGTGACTTCTTCGAGCTAAGCAGCGTAAGCAGGACTGGTTTCACCATTACTTTTAAGGCATCTGGCGGTAGCATTGTGGATAGGACATTCGACTACCAAGCCGTAGGCCACGGCAAGGAGATCACCTGATGGCACAAGCAACTGATTATTCACTCGCTAACCAGTCAGGGGCGAACTTCCGTACCGAGCTGAACTCGATCCTTGGAGCGGTCCAGACGCTAAACAGCGGATCAACGGCGCCAGGCAACTTGGTTGCTGATCAAGTTTGGATTGACAAAAGCACAACCCCGGCAACGCTCAAAATCCGCAACGCCGCGAACGACGGGTTCATAACTCTCGGGACCATATCGACCAATCTGGGCTTGGTCAGTGCATCTGGCGCGACCTTTACAGGCGACGTCACGCTAAACGCGCAGTCGGACGTGCGTTTTGCTGATTCAGACAGCAGCAACTATGTGGCGCTCCAAGCCCCCGCCACTGTTTCTAGCAACGTCACGTTCACGCTGCCTGCGGCGGATGGAACGGCAAATCAGGCACTGAAGACTGATGCAAGCGGCAACCTCGGGTTTGCCTCTTTCCTGCTTGCTACTGAAACCACTAATGGTCAGGTGGTTACGGGCGGTGTGCGTGGAGCGATTACAACGCTGACCGACGCATCAACGATTGCTGTTGACATGGATGACAATAATAATTTTCAAGTCACGCTCGGCGGGTCAAGAACACTTGGCAACCCGACAAATGTTGTTGAAGGTCAAACTGGATTTATTGAGGTCATCCAAGACGGAACGGGCAGCAGAACATTGAGCTATTCGTCGAACTACCGCTTTGTTGGTGGTACGGCACCGACCTTGACGACTACTGCAAGTGCGAAAGATGTGCTGGCGTATGCGGTGCTCTCTGACGAGAAGATTATGATCACAGCACACCTGGACGTTAAGGCTGCTTCCTGATGACAGTTCCCGGTAATCTTTCTTCCCCGCTGCTGGCAACTGCTGCTGACGCTGCTGCGGCTGCTGCAAACATCACAAAATCGCTGCGTTTCAACAACAGTGATAGTGCAAATTTAAGTAGAACTTTTAGCTCTGCAGGCAATCGCAGGACGTGGACTTGGAGCGGCTGGGTAAAGCGCGGCAAACTAGGTACTGGCAA
>Ga0208767_1001644_pt1 | contig 17532 bp, 36 predicted proteins | sample VirMetDEL_Mar_21_FD_184514 | JGI IMG/M metagenome (GOLD analysis project Ga0208767, IMG submission 184514) | Aqueous microbial communities from the Delaware River and Bay under freshwater to marine salinity gradient to study organic matter... | ecosystem: Environmental > Aquatic > Marine >... | reverse complement strand
TCATTTTCCTTTTCGCAACGCACATTTATTATTTCTTCTATGCACCCACGAGGAATAATTGTTGTACGTCCTACTTCTGTATCACTTATATCTGCTGGTTGATCGGCTGATATTTTTATATCTATATCAGTTTCTTGTACTACCCATCCAACACTATGAATAACAGAAGAATTAGTTTTAATAACATCTGCCATTTCGTGCCAAGTACCTGAATCAACTTCTCTTGTATCTCGCCATATAATTAAAACTAAATTATATTTTCTCATACATTCTCAAATAATTTAGATACGCGTGAAATATAAGTTGGGTCTTTTTCTCCATCTTTCCAATAACGAGGGTCTTTCATCATCATTCGTAAATCAGCTAAAGAAGGTTTACTATCTACGGCTGTTGGAGTTTGAGGCATTACTGCACTTTTATTTAACGCCATTATTTCTTCTAACGCTTTTACTCCTTCTGCTGTTGACGATAATTTAGCTACTGTTGAATACGCATTTTCTGATAAATGTTTTTTTGCCCATAAATCTGCTGATTCTATTCTATCTTTAGCATTATCACCTAATAATTGTGTTTCTTGATCTATATTAGGTAGTCCATTAATCTCATTTTGCACAAATTGATTAATTCCTTCATTAAATTGCTCTTGCGATAATCCCATAGATTTAGCTGTTTCACCCCACCATTTAAGTAATGGCTGATCTTCATTAACTTCCATATTAATATCTTCAGGAATTTCAGGCATTTTAATTTCATATTTTTCAGGAACTTTAGCACTGCGTTCTTGTTCAATATCTGTGCGTATCTGTTTTGTTAATTCATCTGTACGCTGACCTAATTTTTTTTCTAAAGAATTATATGATGTACTTAGCGATTCAACATTTACCTCTCCCCTGTCATTATCCCAAAATTTATCGGATATGTATTCAGGTTTGGCTGACGTTTCTGTTGTCGTTTCCTGTACTTTATCTTCTTCACTCATTATTTCTTCTCCTGTAAATTAGCATTAATTCTTGATTGAATTATAGCGACTAAAAATCTTCTTCCTTCTAAATGAAATAATTCATTAGTAGACATATTTGGCCCAGCTACAGCTTCAGTAGTAATAGACTTTAAATATGTTAATACTGTTTTCCCATCATCCCCTTTAAAAACAGAACCAAATAATTGGTTTAATTTTTTTTCTGTTTCTGGTGATCGTGTATAACCATCAATCGAATTAACTGGTTTAGACTGGGCCTTGTTGTCCTTGAGGGCTTCCCATGACGTCATTTGCTTCTCCTTCTAGTTGTCCTTGTTGTGCCATTTGTTGCATTTGTTGGGCTAGTTGTGCTTGTTCCTGTTCATCACGTAATAGTTTCTCAGGTATATTCATAAGTTTACCAATATGTCTTGCCACAGCGTCTTGATTAACAATTAAGTTAAGCATTTGTGGCCCAAACGTAGTACCAATAATCTCGTGAAATCTATTTATGTCACTTATATCTTGTTGATATTGTGATCGTGCTAATGGTGAAATTGCTTGTACTTTAACTTCTCTCCCATTAATAATAGGTAAATCTATTCTACCTTGTTCTTTTAATACTCGAATAACTCGTCTTAATAACGGAATAACAAATTCAGCTTGAAGTCTACCAAATGATGAACCTATTTGTCTTGATAAATCAGCCATACGTTCTGCTACTTCTGTTGCCGTCATTGGTGTACCTTCTGGTCTACCAAGCGTTTCCATATACAAAGCTTTTTTAATATTAGCTCTCATATCTTCGAGTACCAACTGAGCAACATCAAATCGTCCAGCAGAATTAATAGGTTGTAACCCTTTTGAATTAGGAGCGATTGGAATTAGAGAACCTGGGACTAGCTGTATGTTATCAGGATTAACAATACCATCATCTTCTACTTGGTATATTCCTGATATAGACATTTGAGCATTTTCTAAAATTAATTGAATTGTTAAATTTGTTGTTTTAATTGCTGACATGGCATTAAAAATTGGGCCACGTCCATACACTTCGCCTGACGCTTTATTCCAACGGAAACAAACGTAAGGATTAGAACCAACACCCTCAAACATTTCTTCTAAAATAATTATTTTTTTATCTAAAAGAATTACACAATGTTTAAATTTTTCTACGTTAGGTTCATCATATACTTGATAGACACCATCTATAATGGTGCATTTTTTATTTTCATCCATTGATTCCATTACTTCATTTGGAATTTCTGCTTTAGGATACATAACTTTTATTTCATTAAGTTTGCATTGACGTTTTCTAAAAACAGAATCAATTTTATTTGTTGGGCCGTTAGATAAACAAACATGAGGAAGTGGTATAGCAGAAAATTTAATTGGATTAACAGCGTCACCTTCTTCAATTAACATAACACCAGTACCAACTGCTAAATCCATAAAACATTCATGAACTTCTGAATTAAAATTAGAGCTGCTTAATAACTCAAATACATATTGTGTTATGTCATCTAATGCTTGGTTTACTTCTTCTTGATTATCTTCAGGTATTTCTGACCCAGCTTCAAAGTTTGCCCATCTTGCAAACGTAGGAACAATACCAGCTTGTAATCTACTAGCAAATTCTTGTATTCCTACTACTGCTGTTTCATCAAATATTTTATCTGTACGTTTTTGACCAGCTTCTTCATCATAAAAAGATTCTCGTTGAGGCAAACAATATTCATACGCTTCTTCAAATTTATCTTTCCATTGAGCTTTTAAATTATCTGCTTCTTTGTATCTTTTTAAAATAGCTTCTACTTTTTTATCTTCAGAAGTATTTGGTGATATATCTGTATTTGTGTAAACCATTATACGTAAAATGCCCTTTTCTTAGTTGATTCTTCTGTGCCAGTACCAGCAAAAAATTTAGTTGTTGATTTAGTTGTTTTAGATTTCTTTTTATTATTATTTGCTACGTCTGTTGTATCACCCATAGCTAAATTTGCTGTTTCTGTAGTATTTGTAGTAGGTGATGAATAATTAACACTACCCATAGCTTTATTTGCTTGAAAACTTTTTCGGTAATCTCCGTATGTAGAATTAAAAGCATTTGCCGCTCCAGCTCTCATTACTTGACCAACCCCTATAGGAGCAAAAACAGATAATCCAGCAAGTAAACCAGTTTGAATTTTTCTTTGTTGTTCAAACATTTTTTCTGAAATAGGAATTTGGCTCATTACTCCAGCACCACCTGAACCCATAGCTGAACCTTCTTGAGGGCCACCAGCATTATAAGAACCATATTTCATTTTCCATCCTTTTGACGTAAGCATATAATTGTAAGAACCATCAGGATTTTGTGAACCTTTTTTAGCTTCTTTAATACTTTCTAAATATTCGTTAGTTGCTTTGGATACTTGTCCACCATACATTTGATTTTTCTTTCCATCTTTAAAAGTATATGAATCCACGATACCTTCTGTTGGATGTTTAGTTTGTTGAAATTTAACTTTCTTTTTAACTGCTTTAGTTGCTTTTTTTGTTGCATTATTTGATCTGTCACCAGCACCAGCATTAGAGTTAGAATTAGAACTTCCACCTCCACCAGAACTTGTTGAATTTTTATTGCCCATTAAGATAACATATTACCTTGGTCGTCATAGAAACCCTGACCACCAGCTTTAGAAAACATAGAACGAGAACCTATCATTCCTTTAGCCATTCTTCTTTTACGTTCAGCTCGTGCTTCTTCTTTTACAACACGATCTTTTTCTTCTTGTTCTAACTGACGTTTAATTGCTTTGTCAGTTTCCGTTTCTTGATATTTAGGTCTTTTTAAAATACCCACTTAGTATCCTTTTGGTTTAGGCTTCGGTTTTGGTTTAGGTTTTTTCGCCATATTAATTCTAGCGTCCACAAAAATAGTAAAATTCATCTTTCGCAACGCACAAAATAGCTGATACGGAGTAAATAACCAAAATCGCCTTAGTCCTAACAGTCTTTGCATATAACTAACGCAACTATGTTCTTTGACCCACCATTCTCCTCTAAAGTTAGGTGTTTCTTTTTCATCTCCTTTAAGAACGATACCATGTAATCTTTTGACGTAGCTTAATACTTTTTCTGATTTTTTTTTTGATAATACTTCCACATTAAGCCTTCCATATAAACCTTCTACTAATACCCAACATTTATGTTTAGTATTAAACGTCATAGCTCCTACATGGGTAAATCCTTTTTTACGCCATCTGGTGTACCAAGGAGGATTAAGAGGTGTGTAAAAAAAAACTAGCCATTTAGTCCGAATACGTTCCAAGATTTCCTTTTTGGTTTGTCTATTTTGTCAAAAACATTCCATGTTGTCTTTGCTTTAGTAGGATTAATAGTTTTCTTTCCATGAATTAAGGTACGTCCTTCACCAGCTCCCATTAATAAATACTGTAAAGCGTCATGAACGTGGGAATATCTATTCTTATTAGGCTTTTCATCAAAACGTTCACCTGACGTTTGCATACGTCTATAATGATAGCCCCCATTAAATCCTTTTTTAAGGTTTAAGCACCTATCATCTAATAAAAAACAGGGCTTTCCATCTGCCATTTTATTTAACATTGATTCAACGGATTCAATTCTTAAAGCCACATCATTAGAAGGTGCTGGAAAAGCTTTAATTCCAGCTTGTCGAAGCATTTGAAAAGGAGTTCTCTCATCAGTTTGTGCTCTAAAATCTCCTGCTGGGTCGCCATATATTTCTAATTCGTAGTTTCTGAAATATTTTGTAATATCTTGTTTCATGGCTTCAGCAAATCTGACAGCCCCCATATCAAAGCATACTAATTCATGGAGTATCTGCCACCTACCAGTCACTAAACGCTGTCCAAAAACAGCACTAGGCGTTAATCCAAAGTCAATACCAATATAGACAGTAGAATTAGGGTCAGGAAGTAAAGGTTCTTTAGCTAAATGTGTTTCTACACGCCATGAAGGATAGACAGGCTTTCCTTCTTCTAAAGAGCCAAGCTTATTTAAGACATAAACATCAATCCATCCCTTTGTCTTTCCTTTTATGATGTTATTGTAATATTTCGGCGTTAAATTTTTTTTATTTTCAGCGTGGTCGTTATCACTATACCCAGTTAAGTCACCTTGTTCATCCCTATCTTCTTTCATGCCACCCCCTTGCGTATAGAAAGACCAATTATCAGGTTTAATCAGCATTAACGCTTCATCCCTAGAGATATGATCTGGCACAGGTACATCACCAGCCATAATGGGCCACCAATGATCTTCTTCTGGGGCGTTTGTATCGCAAATAACCCCATACCAAGAAGCGCCACCTTCACGCATAGACGGAAATCTACCTACCCTCATAGTACAAGCATCAATAATAGACTTCGGAATCTCTCTTGCTTCATTTACCCATACCCCAGTCAGCTCTAATGAGAGCAATTTTTTTACATCTTCAGGTCTATCAAGGGCTAGGAAAATAACCTCTAGGTCAATATCACCTCTTTTTAAATGGTGCGTATAAGGTACTGACCACTTAAATCTGCCCCAAACATTTTCATCATACCAATCAAGCCATGTCTTAATAGTCGTCGTTTTAAGCTGTGGATTTGTATTTCTTATGACTGCCCAACGTGATCTACGGATACCATCTTTATTCTTTTGTTGTTGCAGTGCTCTCCTAAATATTTCTACGCAACAGGCAACGGACTTTCCACTTCCAACCGGCCCCCTTATTCCTCTAAAGAAGTCATCTGACTTCATAAATCCTTTTAGTACCTCGCCGTAGGGCTTGTAACTAAAATCCATTATTTAACGTTTCCTGAATCTACTGCAGATTTAATAAATTTTTCTACGACATCAGGAGCAAAGGATTCAATTAACTTATCAGCTTCATAATCGTTAATGTGTTCGGTGGGATAATTCTTTAAATGTACCTTTTTAACTATTTGTCTTAATCGTCGTCTATCTTGGAGGGATATTGTTTGGAGAAAACTCATTATTTGTATCCTTATATAATTGTTTACGTAGGTCTGCTTTTTCTTCTAGGTGTCTTTCAAGGCTTTGGAGGAGTGTTTTATTTTGTTCTTTGAGGTCTTTGATTTCTTTTTCTAACTGTGTCATTCTCTTGTCCATTTTGTTTAGGGTGAAAGAAAATCACTCTAAAGATAAAAAAATATATTTGATACTCACATCCTGTTACCGTGTACCTCAATCCAATCGTACTGCTCTAACGTGCTTTTTTTAAGCTCTAATGTTTGTATGGGATATATATATAGAAACACAGTTACGTTTTTTGCCCCCCCACCCCTCTTTGTGGAACAACTATTTATGTGAGATCAATATTGATTTTTATATCACCCGTTACGTCGTGCTGTATGCGTTCTGGCGCTCTTACACCAGCTCTATCCAATAGATCTCTTGACGCTTCTAGTTGCACGTACTCACTCTTGGCTTCACCTGATAACTGAATTAACTTCTGACTTGCTTGAACTGCACCTAAACCTATTGTGTTAGCCACACGTTCCATCATGTACCTCTGTACGTGGGGTAATCGTAACGTTCTACTTGCTACTACTCTACCTGATTCTCCCTTTGCATATCCTACCTTTTGACTAGCTTCAGCGATACTACATCCTGTGGTTACGATAGTATCAACAAGGTCTTTCTGTTTGGTAGTCAGATTATTCTTATTCATAACCCCTTAACACGAATATACTCTCAAATTTCATTGTCAACGAACATTACATTACTAATTGTTACTCATCTATTCACAATAGGAGTTTAAAAGATACAGGATAGTAGTTTAACAGAACAAAGACTTAAAATGCCACTCATGGCCGAGCTAAACAAGTTAGCTCTATTTTAACCCTTTATTCTTTATAAACACTCTTAATCCATCTTTGTAAACACTTGTAAACATCATGTCTCTAATGGAGTGAAGGATTGGTGGGGCTTATATTATCAGACTGTCAAGGACGGCATAAAATAGTACATGAAACTTTCTATGCTTACGCATAGATTCATATACGATTTTATTTGCAAGAATGAACACATATTCGCAGATTATTGCGTCCATTTCCCTGACTTAGCCTGAATATGCGCCCCTTATACCAATTCTTCAGTTGGTAATGAAAGGAGTTCATATGATGAACAGATTACAAAACTTTATAATACGATTAACAGTATTTTTTAAAATCTTAATAGATTTCCACTCTTTTATCATGGCTTATAATGTTGCTAAAAGTCATTATATCAGAACACATCCATTTGACCGATATGATGACGACATAAACATAGAAACTATGTGTCTAATAGAATGTGAATGTTCTGATTGCACCTATGAATGTTGTGGTGAAAAAAAAAGTAAAAGCGTGTGTGAATGTATCCCCTTCTAATAACTAGACAGGTGATCGAACAAACAAATCAAATAAATAACGAAGGAGTATAAAATGAATATACCAGAAATAGTTTACACAAAACTAGCTCAAGTCGACAAGCGATTAGAGGAATTAGAGCAGAAGTTAGAATATGCTAAGTCTATAGAAGATACAGACCAAATAGACATATTAGAACATGAGTTCTTTAACATCATATTAGAGAAGTTAGGAGTAGATAATGCCTAGATATCAACGAGCATTAATTTGTTTCTTAATAGCGTTCATAACAAGCTACATGGTAGCACAATACATTAGAGTATTAATTTAACAGGAGGATTACATGATTATAAAAACATTAACAGCATTAACACTAGGCGTAAAAGCTGGTGCCAAGGTAACAAATTGGTTGATGAGGGATGATATTAAGAAAGGAAAAGAGATTCTTAAAAAGACACCTTACATCAAAAATATAGAGTTTCAAAGCCCTATAAAAACTAAAGGAGATAAATAATGGCTGATAATATCTTAGAAGAATTTAAGATTATAGAAAGTAATGCTTATAAATTAGCTAAAAAGCAATACACAGATTTATACAAAGATCGTGCTGAATCTGATGTAGAAGCATTTGATTGTCAACTAGACATGGAACAACATATACGCGGATTAGAGTTTAGACGTATGGGTTGCGAAATGCAGTTAGATAAAGTTAAACAAGCTAGTAATCATGCAATAGAAGAATTAGGTAATGTCAAAGATTTAAGAAATACTGACATAACCAGTAATTCAACTGATGATAGGGATTACAAAGCTAATTTATGGACTAGCAAATTTAATATCTACAATAATAGAGTTAAAGCTATTAAAGATGTATACTTAGAATTACATAAGAAAACATATGTAAAGTATGGTGGTGTAGATATTAATCATAATTCAAGACAACGTAATGCAACAATGCACTTCAACAAACCGATTGAAGAAAATATACAAGCTAAGATAGCTGAAACAGTAGCAGTTAAACATTAATTACTCCAATAAGCAGTAGCTGGGTGGTTCTAGTTACTGCTTTTTTTTATTCTTTAAGGGGAAAAAAGAGAGCGATACCGAGTACTGTAAGTACCTCGTGAGCGATACCGAATACCGAGCAAAGCGAGGTCAAATGAAATTATATTTATTTCCAGTATGGACACCAAATTATTACACAAAGGTAAAAAATGAAAAAGAAAAATTGGAAAGAAAAAATAATAGGCTGTGCATTAAGCTTAAGAGCCAAACGAGAACCAAGAACAGCAAAAGAAGTTTTAGAAAGACAGACGTGGGAAAGATTATATCGAATAATAAGAAGGAGGTATGAATGACAGAACTAGATAAATTAAAAACAATCCGTGATCATTTATCAGCAGTATCAACGGATAATATCGTAGTAGAGGCGTACAAAATGTCAGCCTTTGCATTGATGATGCACGCAATCAGAGAAATAGAGGATAAAGAATATGAAGATTACCAAGGAATTTGACAAACAAAGCCAGAAGCTAGGCACGTTTATGATTTTACTTATCACATTAGGCTTAGGCTTTATTGTGAGTTTACTTGTAGCTGGAGTTAATCCAACACTTGTTATCAGTATTGTATCTGCTCCTATGTGGGTAGGTATCATTATACTATGCTTAAAACTAACAAGACACATACGAGGTAAATGATGAGTGAGTTTAAAATTGTAATCCATAACCCAGACAAAGTAGATATGAATGATGATATTCTAGATGAAAGTTCTACAATTTACGAAACATACAAAGAATTTGACAATTATAAAGAAGCTAAAAAATGGTTACTGGAATACACTGAAATAATGCAAATGATAGGATGATGAATGAGTATAGCATTTAAGAATTGGGTAATGGATGAACAAGAGAAAGAAGAAGAAAAAATGATTTATGAATTACAACAAAAAGAATTTTTAGAAGGTGTTAAAAAAGCATTACGTAGTGTTTCTAATACAGAAATATTAACGCCAAATGCACACAAACAAATAAACAACGTGACTACAAATATTAATCAAGAAATCATAAGGATTGAAAAATTAGTATCAGAACACGAACAACAGGAGAACCCACCATGTTAATGGCCGTAGCACACAAACAAGAATCAGATATGTTAAGTAAATTTAACATACATCCTGACGCAGATTTTGACGTTGGATTACGCAATATATACAACGTTAAGCACGAAACTATTTCAGGTAAAAAAGAAATATTTCGTAAAGATACTAATGACGGATTAGCTGTTGTTAGTTCCACATATAAACCACGCTCATATAAAAAGGCGATTAATCATTTTAATAATTTAATATTAAATTCAAACATAGACACAACAGACGTAGAGATAAGAGATACAGTAGATAATAATGGAGCAGTCTATTTACGTAATTGGAGATTCAATAGAATCAAAGGTGTTAAAATGTTTGATGACCCTAAAGAACGTAGTATTTTTGAGTTTCAATTCAGATCTTCGCACAATCAACGATTTGCCGAAGATTTAATTGCATGGTCAAGATATCTATGGTGTGATAATGGGTGTGCAAATAATGATTGGTCGCTTCATGTTAGAATTAAACATAATACGAGTAAAAGTATACAGATGGATTATCAAGCTATTGATGACGCTGTTACAAATTTTCTTCAAGGTGAAGAAGAAAAAAAACAATGGTTGGAAAAATCTATAAACTTATGGACAGTTAAACAACTATTCCAACAAACACTAGCCTTTACACCAAAAGATTCAGAAACGAAATCTTGGTATAGTGATATTCAAATGGATACACTAAGCAAACTTTATAAAAAATATAGCGATAGATATGGCGAAAATATCTTTGCAGTATTTCAAACAGCTACCGATTGGTCTACGCACGTACAGACCAAAGGGAAGATATACAACGTACAAGAACGTAGAGGTTCACGTATACAGGATATGATGACTAACGAAATATGGTTAGATCATACAAATTATAAGTAAGGATAAATATGGATAACTTTGTATTTGATGTTAAAGGAAAATTTACACATAACGAAGCAGTAATGAAAGCAATTAAATTTGGTGTTGATCGTGAATTACCTAAATTAAAAGATAATGAAAAGTTAGAAGTAAATGTAAAACTAACTGAAGAAGGTACTGTAGTTGATGTAATAAGAGTTGGTAAAGGAATGCAAAATGTCAAAACATCAAAACGATAACCTCAGAGTATTATTAAACTGGCTTGATACTTGTCCAATTAGTTATACGATATCAAGCATGAGTGGAGATAGTATACATATCAAATGTTTTAACCCTCCGCATAATACACTTGAAAAGAAAGATGATAGATATTTTACTATCAATAATAAACTAGAAAAAGTTTATTACGATTAGATAATTCAGATCGTATCAAATACAGATTGTTAATACCTTCTGAATAAGGGAGTTTAAGAGCTAGGGCAATAAGGGTACTATTTGCATTATGCTGGCGTACCACCCTCTTAAACTTCCCCATGGTTTTAAAGAACACTTTTAGTGAGCTATCGTGACACAACACGGCTAAGTTTGTGTACTAAAAGTTAGGGAAGATGGTGCAAAAACTAATGTGTTTTTGTGGAAAATCTTAGATACAAATCCATCTTCCCCCAATGGTTTCCCATTATGCAGATGGGAATAGCGTATGGCTGAACAACAATACCTAAGTTGTAAGGCACATTGTTGAGGAAGTATGAGCAAATGCTTGAGGTAATCAATGGTGGTACTGAAGTAATAGTTAATTCAGATATGAATTAGGCGTGAAAAGGTTGGAGGTAACTCATTAAATCCTCCTACGCACACAATTTTTACATGAAATTTATACACTTAATACTTTCTGTTTTATGTGAATATCTATTGTGTATAACCACAACATATAGTAATTAATAAACCTGTGAACAAAACTAGCACAAATATAGTACATATGTGGAAAAGATGGTCAAAAATGGCTAAAAACAGCCATTCTTCGAATGAAAGTTACAGTTATCGTACCTTATGTCAAGATTATAGTGCATACAAGAATGTACTAAAATCAGCCATTTATACCACGTATTTAATTACGCTAAATATTTACGCTAAAATAATTCACATAACATACGAAAACTATAATTATTGTTGTGGAAAAAGCTCTAGGAACTTCATTTCATAACCAGTTGATAACTCAATTTGTGTCGCAAAGACACAAGCTGGGAATGTCTCAAATGGATTTAGATGAAAAGATTGGGGTTGCAAGAGGTTTAGTTTCCAAATGGGAAGTTGGAATACGAAAACCTAGTGGTTATTTGTTTTGTGTATGGGCAGAAGCTTTGGGATGTGAAATGTGGCTAAAAGACAAAAGTTAACAAAAATACCCCAAATGTGGTTCTTTTCAATGACTAGAGAAGAACGTGTCCAACACCAAATATGTAACAAAACTAAATGTTCTGAACACGGAATATTTAGCAATGATAATTTTAGGACTTGGTACTGCGGAAAACATATGGAGGAGAACTATGACAGACCCAATAAATCCTGATTACTATAAAAATTATTCTATCGAAGTAACTGACGCTATTCAATCATGGGGATTGAGCTATTGTCAGGGCAATATCATAAAATACATTGTGCGTTGTGGTCGTAAAACAACAGACCCACGCCAAGATTTAGAAAAAGCTCTTTGGTATCTACAAAAGGAGCTATCTACATATGGAAAACAATTATCAGAAAACAGTTTTACGCAATCTGATAAGCAAAATCGGTCGAACACCAAACCAAAGAAAAAAAGAACCCCTACCCCCACACGAACGAACGGAAATATGGAAGAACAACATATTGCTATTCGTACTGGAACATAAGTTTTTAGATGGGCAAACTTATGCGGAGTTCGAGAAAAATTTTAGGGCTGGTAAAATACCACGAGCTTATATCAACAAAATAAATCTAGCTATGAGGAGAGCAAAAAATGAAAAAAAAGAACGCTACAAAAAAAAGGCCTAATGGCATTGGTGGTACTGACGCCAACAAATTAGTAAATGAAGATACTTGGTTAGAATTATATAATCTTAAAGTAGGTAATACTGAACCAGATGATTTATCAGATAAATTACCTGTACGCATAGGTATTATTACCGAAAATTTAAACCGAGAATGGTTTACAAATAAAACAAATTTACGTGTCTCACAAGAAACGCAACTTTGGTACAACGATTACATTTATGGCAATTTAGACGGATTAGTAATTGCTGGTATGGAAAATGAAGATGTTCCTTTAGCTGTATTTGAAGCAAAACATTCAGGTCAGTTTATGGATACACCTAAACAACATACAAATTTAATTGATCGGTATTACCCTCAACTACAACATTACATGATGTGTGCCAAACTTAACAAAGCATATCTATCAATATTTTTTGGCAACAGAACACATAAAGTATTTACGATTGATGAAGATCGTAAGTTTCAATCCCTTCTATTAAAAGCATACAAAGTATTTTGGAAAGCTGTTCAATCAAAAGAACCAATAGATACAAACTGGAGAGAATTTCATGACATTAGAGATGAACCTATTGCAGTATCCCAATAACGTTGGATATAAAAAAAGACGTACAGGTAAACAAGCAGCATTAGATATTTCTAAAAGAGCTCCTACTATACGTCAACAATGTTTGCAGATTGTTAAAAACAAAAAAACGTATGGAGCAACACCTGATGAAGTAGCTAATTTATTAAGTCTATCTATTCTCAGTGTGCGTCCACGTTTTTCAGAATTAGTGTTGAAGGGTTGTATTAAAGATACAAAACAAACACGCAAAAATGAAAGTGGTAAACACGCTATTGTATGGAAGTATGTGAAAGATGAATAATATAAAGTTTCATACTTCGGCTACAACAAAATGTACTAGCATGAGTGGTGGTAATCAAAGTGGTTGGTATACAAATCAGAGTAACGCACCTTCACTTAACCTTAAATTTAACAACAACAAATTTAAGCAAGTGAGGAACATATGGAAAGAAATAAAAAGTTTAGGATTGAAATGTACATAGGTGATTACAACAGTCCAATAGTTGATAATGCTGAGTTAGTAGATTGGTTTACTATTGAAGCAAAGTCACACAAAGAAGTAATGAAATATTTATTACAACATAATATTAAAATTGAGGAAGTACCAGATGGTAAAAAAGATAATTAATTTTTTATTAAATCGTAAAGAACGTACATTAGAAAATGAGCCTTCACGTAGTAAGTACGTGTGGGTTAACATTATTGAAACTACTAACAGGAGGTAATATGACTAACAAAAAAAATACGTATATATGGGATGAGGTAAAGCATACTAATCCTACATTTACCAAACCATTTCCAGCGTTTGGTAAAACACTTACAACTATAGACCCAATGTATCAAATCATGGTTATGACTAATACATTTGGCCCAGTAGGACGTGACTGGAATTACACAACTAATTATACCTACACTGACAAACTTGTCTTTGCAGAAGTGTCTGTTGCTACAGATAAAAACAAAGATGATTTTTGGAATTACTTTGGGCCTGTTTCTTCATGTCAATCACTATACAAAAAAAATGGTGGATTGGATGATGAAGCTCCTAAAAAAGCTATGACAGATGCTCTTACAAAAGCATTCAGTCATTTAGGTGTAAGTGCAGATGTATTCTTAGGTTTGTTTGATAACAATAAATATGTTTCAGATATGAAAGAAAAATTTAGTAAACCACAAGTGGCAGACGCTTCTAAAATTAACTTAGTAAAATAGAAAGGAAAATATGTATAATTTTATAACATTAGTAGGACGTCTGGGTGCTGACCCGGACGTCAAAGAAACTATCAAAGGCGACAGTTTTGCGTCTTTATCTATGGCAACTAACGAACGTTACAAAGCTAAAGATGGTGAGTACAAGGAAAAAACGCAATGGCATAAAGTCATAGTGTTTAATCCTCAAGTTGCTTCTAGCTTAGCTAAATATATGAAGAAAGGTGATACAATTATTGTCCAAGGGCAAGTAGAGTATCGTTCATATGAATCTGATGGCATTACTAAATACACTACTGAAGTAGTTGTTCCACGCTTTTCAGGTAAAGTTCAATTAATTCCAATGAACAATGGTGGTGGTAAACCAGCTACAGCTTCTGCATCTAGTAACGCTAGTTCAGAACCAACAGTTGATATACCATTTTAAATAAAGTTTAGTGGACAGCAACCCCATTCCTCCAAATAATTTGGGCACAGGTTTTTTTTTCGTGTTTCCTGTTTGTTGTTGTCCACAACCAAAAGCTCTGAGTGATTCTTAGGATATGGTAAGTAATGGTATCATAAACGTTAGGTATAATGTTCAGGTGTCACATAAGAGCATAAACTTACGCCTTAATTATACCGTCCATTACATTTTATTGGAGATAAAATGAAAGATGAATTAGCAAATGTAATTATTGTTCGTGTAGCTGAAGAAATGGGCTACACAAAAGAACAATTAATTTCTAATAGACGTGACATACTTCTGTTTGTAGCAAGACAATATTTATATTATTTTTTAGAATATTATGTTGGTTTAGATATGGAAGAAATATCTAAAAAAGTACAAAAAGATCGTTCTTCTGTGTGGTTATCACTTGCTACATTTGAAAAAAATATGAGTTCTAAAAAAAATTATACGTCAGAATTTATGCGTATTGATGCAATAGTGCGTAGCATAACTTTAAATTTTATGGACTACTATGGTTATGATACTAACCAATGGACATTTAGAAGTAGAAGAACCCTACTCGCTGGAACAAATCTTTCACGAGTGGATAGAATACTTGGTAAACATTGGGCAAATAAAGAAAGAAAACGTAAATTGGAAGCTACTAACAGAAGCAATAGTAGAATTGGAGATTAGAGAATATGTCAATAGTGGACGAAAACTACATTAAAGAATCTATCATGGAAGCTGAAGGCTACCGAGATACTGTGTATTTGTGTACTGAAAATCATCGTACGATTGGATGGGGTCATAAATGTATAGAAGATCATTGGAAAGATAATACTGCGTATCCTCAAGGATATTTACGTGAAGTATTTGATATTGATTTTAATAAAGCAAAATCACAAATGAAAGAATTATTAGCTCAAGAAGATTTAGATATACTTCCTGACGCTCAAAATATTTTGATTGAAATGATATTCCAAATGGGAAAGAATGGCGTATCTAAATTTCGTAATATGATGAAAGCTCTTAGAGGTCATAACTATTCTTTAGCAAGTGCAGAAATGTTAGATAGTCTTTGGGCAAAACAAACCCCTTCACGCTCAAAAAAATTATCAAGCTTGATGAGTTCTCTTCAAAGTTAAATCTATATTAGATACTTTTTTAGAAGTATGAATTGCCCATGCAACTACATCTTTACATGAAGCATCCATTAAATAAATATATTGAACACGTTTATCAACAACATCATTTTCTTTATAAATAAATTTTTTATCTAATAACGTTTGAATCATAATATCAACTTGTCTATCAGAACACGTTAATTTATTTTTTAAATCATTAACATTTACTTTTATGTGTTTGTAACTACTCGTGCATAAATAAATTGCTAAAGTTATATAATGTGGATTATCCATATTAAATAAATATTGCAAAAATTTAGATTCCCCTTTTCGATCATAAATAGTTTCTAAAACATTCATTAAATAATCGTATATTTGATCGTTCATCATAGTATTCCTCCCATGTAATATTATAACTTATTAACATTTAAAGGATTCTGTTGATAAATAACGTGTAAAATTTACATATATTGTTTAATGATTCTAAACGAATCACTCAGAATCTAATGATTCTTTCAGGTACAATCACACTCCTAGGGTGCTACAAACGCTCTCAGAGCTAAATATGAGCTACTTTTTCCAGTTAGTTGCCACCTTTTCAGCCGATCTACCAGCAATATAGCCTCCAACCCCTATTGTCAGCAAATTCCACATTTGATCTGGTATTGATAACTCAATTACTGTTCCAAAAAAAAAATTTGTAAAAGGTGCTATGATATAATTGTTTGCAATTACAATTATACAAATCCACATTAGAGCCGGACGCCAAGTTGCCGTGAGCCAATGTTTTGATTCTGCTTCAGCTTTGATAATATTTGATTTAGCAATAAGCTCCTCATGATCGCCATTTAATAATTGCGTATTAAGTTCATGCTTAAGCTTTTCTTTTAAATCTTTATCAGGTACAGCTTTATCAACGATACCACCGACAATCTTTGCTATTGGCCCAACAGCGTTTAATAAAGGTAACATTAAAATATTATTCCGTATAAAATCATACAAACAATTATTGCTAATGCACCTACAACAATCTTACCTCTTTTAGTTAAACTTTTCCAAAAGTCTTTTATCTTATCCATAATCTCTCTCCAATCTATCCATCGAAATAAAATTTTTTTCTTGGATATGGTTATCCCAGATAGCCAATTCGACAATGCCGTAAGACCATCCAGTCATATTAAGCTTTGCATACTGCTCAACATGGTTCATTGGCAACGCACATCCAACATTTACTATGCGAACATACTTTTTATCCCCTATTTTTGGGGCTTTCCAATCTCTATCTTTATGTGTGTGACCAAATACTAAATCATGCAAACAATCATTTGCTATTGATATTTCTGCATTACGCCCACCATATTCTTTACCCATTATATTTTTAGGTACATGGGTAAACCCTACTCCACTTATAAAAAATATATCGCCGTATTCAGACGTATTCCATCCAGCATTATGATACGAGCTATATAACTGCTCTTTCATAATACCTTCTATTTCAGGAATGTTTTCTTCAAAGCGATGAACACGAACTTCATGGTTACCAAAGGTACAATGTTTAGGTACATCATATGTACCCATACCTTTATTTAGCATAGCCATCGCTTGACGTAGGGAATGTATATCTACCATGTAAGCGTCTTTAAGTTTACCTTGCTGAGAATCATTTTTTTGAAAAAAACTTAAACTATCAAAGCTACCAAAATCACCTATTTGTACCACATAATCTGGTTTGGTATTTTTAATATGTTTACCAATCCAATAAAAACGATCTTTAGGTATATCAGGACTATCGTGGGTATCCCCTATAACTAAAACTTTATGACCTTTAAAAGAATTTATTT
>Ga0208767_1001642_pt1 | contig 17546 bp, 28 predicted proteins | sample VirMetDEL_Mar_21_FD_184514 | JGI IMG/M metagenome (GOLD analysis project Ga0208767, IMG submission 184514) | Aqueous microbial communities from the Delaware River and Bay under freshwater to marine salinity gradient to study organic matter... | ecosystem: Environmental > Aquatic > Marine >... | reverse complement strand
TCAAGAACTTTTTTCAACTATTTTGCAAGTTGTTGATTTACTTGCGTCTTTTGAGGTTTCGCTCTTCGATCAAGATCGGCTCCGATCCGATCGGAAGAACACGATATTGTTTCGCCCCCTTCGCAGCGCAGACTGGAGGCTCTGGTGCAACCTCCAGAACAAAAAGAGGCTTGCCTCTCAAGGCTCTGACTTTGCTGTAATATGCCCGTGGTCGGGTGGACGTGTCTCCTTTCAGGTTTGTGATCACATAAACCTGATCACCTTGTGCAAACTTTGGTTCGGCTCTGTGAGCCTCCAGAATGGCCTTAGCGTATTTGTTCAGGCACATCGCTCTATATTGAGCGAAGGTCAGATCTTTGCCTTCCATCACCTGCTTGGCAGTGTCGTAGTAGTATTTGCGACCGGCGAGGTAATAAGGCGCAATGATCTGTGCGATCTCCCTCTTCTCCTCTGTATATCCACCGTCCCGCTGCCATTGAGCCAACTCTGACATACGCTCTGGCGAGGCTTTCTTCATGATCCGCTCGAAGTATGGCTCCTGCTTGTAAGTGAGGGAATCATACTTGGAGGTTAGAATGCTCTCGCAGAAGTTCTTCTCCCATTCTGTGAGAGCTTTGTACCCGCCGCGCTCTTTCAATTCTCTGACTTTCTGTTTGACGCTCATTCTTCCCTCCTCGCTTGCTTTCCCAACCTACGCCGACCATTATAGCCGATCTGGCGTGATCGGTCAAGAAAAAAGATCCTCAACAAAACCAAGGGGTTGACGCACTCTGGTTTCCAACCCCCTGATCTTGCTGGTGAATCTTTTTTTTATGCGTTTTTCTTCCTGCCTCTCGTGGAAGTGGACTTTTTGAAGCACCGCTCCGGCAACAGGACAGGCGCGGGATACCCCACAAGCATCACCTTGTACAGGCGGTTGCCTTTGTAGTCGCCCTCTGGGACGATCTCCGGTACTTCGATGATAAGGGCTGGCTTGTTTGTTAGAGTGCCAGCATCCTTTTCTGCTACCAGCTTCCGCTCTGCCTTCTCAATGGCTCCGAGACCGTAGCTATAGTACGTTCGACCTCTGCGTAAGGGCGCGTTGGTCTTGAAATAGACCGTCTGCCCTTGTTTGTATTTCGCCTCTGGGAGGTTCTCCATCCAGCGGTGCTTCTGGGTGAAGTTATCGCTCGTCCATGAATTATACCTCTTGAGGCAGACTTCGCCGTCGTCATAGCTGAAAAGAGCATCATGCTGGTCTCTTGTGGGTTCTTCGCCAAGCTGGTCGAAGGTGGAGTAAGGTTTGATCGATCCTTCTTTGACCGACCTCTTGAAAAGGTTCCACAAGGCCATAACCTTCTCGCCGTGGGTCTTATCCCTGAAGGCAATATCGCTTTCGATCAGTTTTCGATACTCCTCCATCGCGCTGTGGAGGACTTTAGAGCTTCGATCCAAAGCCCTCTTGGAATGATAATCCAATTTTTCAATCCGCTGATGGAGAGGCTCACACATGTCCTCCGCATACATACGTGGGTCGATGCGGTGGGAAGAGGGGACGAGCGCAATCAGATCTCGCAGGACTGAGACAAGCTCTGCATCATGCGCGAAAGGTCGGATGTCATAAAGGATCTCTCTCCCGAACTCCGTGTTTTGTTTATGAAAAACAACGAACTCTTCGACAATTTTCAAACGTTTTTCCAATTCAGTTTTCCAAACCATCATGATGGCTCTCCTTTGAAATGTGTTCTCACCAACGACAACCATTATTGCACGATCTGGTGAGATCAGTCAAGAACTTTTTTCGATTATTCTGTAAGTGCCAGATTTTGAAAGGCTTTTTCCATAATCATCATTGCTCTATCTGACATGACAACATAGTTTTGTATGTTCTTGGGCATATACCACCACACGCCCTGTCTTTCGATCGCACGTGCCATTGGCTCGAAACGATCGTCCAGTGGGAAGTCGTCTTCTCCATAGTTGATCCCGTATTGAAACACAAGATCGCCCCACTCTTCCAAGAATGATTCTAGCTTCTTCATGCTCCCAACTCCTTGTCGTATTCAAACAATGCGCCATCGTAGCACTGTTCAAAAGTTTCATCGACCCATTTGTCGAAGTGGTGATACCACTCTTCCTCTTCCATAAGCTCCCATGTGTGTAACCAAGAGGCAAAAGCTACAAGACCCGGAAGCTCCCTTCTCTCCGGCTCTCTGTTTTCGAGCCATACCTCTACCCAATGATCTTCAACGATCCGATCTTCTTTGATCGCATCGAAGATTCTCTCCAGATGGGTGTCTGCCAACTCCGCGTTTTCCGCGATAAGCAGACCTTGAAGACATGATGCGACCACTTCCAGATCGCCGTATGCTCCCTCTTCGCAGGTGGGAAGCAATTCTTTGACGTGTTCTACCAATTCCATTTTGTTTTCTCCGTGAAATGTGTTCTCACCAACGACAACCATTATTGCACGATCTGGTGAGATCAGTCAAGATCTTTTTTCGATTATTCTGTAAGTTGTTGATTTATCTGATCCTATTCCCATAGAACCATTCTTCATCCATTTCAAGCTGACCGTTGTCACACCATTGTCGCCATTTTCCGTGCTTCTTGCCGTGGATGTAGTTTTCCTCCCACCAAAGCTGACCGTTGTCATGCCATTGTCGATGTGCTCCGTGATTCACGCCGTGGAGAAAGTTTTCCTCCCTCCCAAGCTGACCGTTGCTGTGCCAACTTCGGCTCACTCCGTGCCACTTGCCGTGGAGAAAGTTATACTCGTGCTCAAGCTGACCGTTGTCAAACAAACTTCGATGTGCTTTCCACCCCAACCCTTCGAGGTGTTCTTTTTCTTTTGAGGTCAGATCTTGAGGTAGATCACCGCCTTCTTCAATCCATTTGCTGATCTGTTTTAATCTCATTTTGATACTCCCCAGCAAATCCAAGCTCTCTCACCAACGAAGAGCATTATTGCACGATCTAGCAGGATCGGTCAAGAACTATTTTCGATTATTCTGTAAGTTGTTGAAATGGTTATCTGATCTTATTTCCATAGAACCATTCTTCATCCAACATAAGCTGACCGTTTTTATACCACCTTCGATGTGCTCCGTGGTAGATGCCGTGGATGTAGTTTTTCTCCCAACTAAGCTGGCCATTGCTACGCCACCCTCGACATTTTCCGTGCTCCTTGCCATGGAGATAGTCATACTCGTACTCAAGCTGACCGTTGTGATGCCACCTTCGATGTGTTCCCTGCTGCTTGCCGTTGAGGAAGTTTCTCTCCAACGAAAGCTGACCGTTGTCATGCCACATACGACATTTTCCGTGCAACTTGCCGTTGAGGAAGTTTTCCTCGTAATCAAGCTGACCGTTGTGATACCACCCTCGGTTCAATCCGTGCTGCTTGCCGTGCAGATAGTTATACTCGTTCCGAAGCTGCCCGCTGCCATTCCAATGTCGACGTGCTCCGTGCCTCAAGCCGTGGAGAAAGTAACCCTCAGACAATTTCTGACCGTTGCCATACCACTCTCGGTCTTCTTCCCACCCCAATGCTTCGAGGTGTTCTTTCTCTTCTTGTGTTAGTTCTTGAGGAAGCTCACCGCCTTCTTCAATCCATTTGTTGATCTGTTTTAATCTCATCTTTCATTCCCCAACAAATCCAAGTTCTCTCACCAACGACAGTCATTGTCGCACGATCTGGCAGGATCAGTCAAGAGGTTTTTTCGATTATTCTGTAAGTTGTTGAAATGGTTATTTGATCCTATTCCCATAGAACCATTCTTCATCCAACCAAAGCTGACCGTTGCCATACCACTCGCGATGTGCTCCGTGTAGCATGCCGTGGAGAAAGTTAAACTCCAACCAAAGCTGACCTTTGTCATCCCATTGCCGACACACTCCGTGCTTCTTGTCGTGGAGAAAGTTTTCCTCCAGTTCAAGCTGACCGTTTTTATACCACTCGCGATGTGTTCCGTGCCACTTGCCGTGGAGAAGGCTATACTCGTACTGAAGCTGACCGTTGTCGTACCACCCTCGGCGCGCTTCCCACCCCAATCCTTCGAGGTGTTCTTTTTCTTTTGAGGTCAGATCTTGAGGGAGATCACCGCCTTCTTCAATCCATTTGTTGATCTGTTTTAATCTCATTTTGATACTCCCCAGACCAGACCGATCTGATCGTCTCCAATGTTTGGGTCTGATCTTGCCAGATCACTTTGAAAATATCCTGCCCGTATGCTTTCTTGTCGTACATGTGGATGATCACGCCCACCCTTCCTTTCCAATCTCTGACCACCTCTCCTTTTTTATAGTAACGTTCCATGTTTTTTGCCCCATTCCAACAAAGCCTGTTCTTTTGCTTTCGCTTCAACCATGATATCAACGTCAACGCCATAAGTCAAGATCTTTTTTTGGATGTAGTCGGAATGCGCCTGTGGCTTGATCTTTGGATCGCTTTGCTCTTTTGCTCTGCTCTCTGAATAGTGGACAACTGGCTTGTACTTGCCCCAAGTAGACGCAGCCAACTTGAGAGCTTCCTCTTCTGATTGCCCGCCAGTGCAAAACTGGTGGTGGTGGTAATCGAAAACAATCGGTGTGCCGATCTTTTTCCAGATCAATTCGTGAAGATCTTTTGTTGAATAAAGAGATGCTTTGTCGTCATTCTCCACGGTCAGGCGGGAGCGCACTGCATCTGATAATTTCTTGAAGTTGGAATTGAATGTGGCGCAAGCGGATTCTTTGTCGCCATACGTTGCGCCCACATGAATATTGATTTTGTTATAAGGCGTTCTGGAAAGACCAAGCAGATCAAACAGTTCTCCGTGGATTTCCAGATCTCTGATTGTGTTTTCCACAACCTTGGGCTTTGGAGAGGCCAACTTGTTGAAATGTCCGGGATGACAAGTCAAGCGATGATTGTGTTTTTTTGCGTATGCACCTGCTTGTGCAAGTGATTTCTTGATTTGATTATAATGCGGGAGATCTTTGAGATCATATTCAGATGCCCACGGGAAGAACTCCGATGAAAGACGGAAGAAGCGAATGCCGTTCTTCTCGTTCCACTGGAGGATGGGAAGAAGGTCTGCACAGTTTTGCACAGCCAATTCAGAAGCGTACTGAATGCCTTTCTGTTGAAAGGTTCTTTTGATCATTGTGCGGTTAGTGGTGGTGCGATCTTTTTTGGATCGGTTTGAGAGATCGGTGTTGATGCATGCATAACCCATCATATCTTTGTTCTCCTGTGTTTGTGTGTTTCCAGCTTGTTTTAGATGGTATCAGGATTTTTCTGGTTTGTCAAGTGTTTTCAATTGAAAGTAGGGGTTTCTGGTTAGTGCCATGCTGGATTGCCAATATACCACAACGTCGGGGTCAGCGCACGTATCTTCCACTACAACACCTATGCCATGCTTTTCAATGACCCAGCGAGCGGCGTTGGACTCTGAAAGAACAACTAAATCTCCAACTTTGAAATTGTGATACTGTATGTCAGACATAGATCAACTCCAAATAATTGAAAGAAAAGGATAACTTCTCTCCGTTTTGCCAGATAACATCTGCTATAGCGGTATTTAATTCCTCGCGAGGAGTTATATCCACGATATGACCGTGGTGGGGAGGTGGCCACTTGGTCTTAACAAGATCTCCAACCCTCCAAAGCTGCCCGTTGTATTCTACACTGTTCATGCGTCAGGCTCCAATTAAATTGACCAAGAAGATAAAGATTTGATACATAATAACTGCCACACCAACCCAGAAGGCTGCGATTGCTGAAACAGCTATCCAAGCACCTACAACGGTGTCACCTGTCCTTAATACCGTTCTCATTATTTGAGAGACAAAAAGAGTAGAAAGAAAGAAGAGTATAACCCAAGACATTGTGTTCTCCTTTTTGTTTGGGTTCCTGCCACTGTGAGATCATTATTGCACGATCTCGAAGGATCAGTCAAGAACTATTTTGTAAGTTGGTGATTTATCTGATCTTATTTCCGTAGAACCATTCTTCATCCCGCCAAAGATGACCGTTGGTACGCCAACTTCGATACACTCCGTGTAGTATGTCGTGGAGATAGCCAATCTCGTGCTGAAGCTGACCGTTGCCATACCACTTTCGTTGTGCTCCATGACTCACGCCGTGGAGATAGCTATACTCGTGCTGAAGCTGACCGTTGTCATACCACTTTCGACATTTTCCGTGTGGCATGTTGTGGAGATAGCTCTCCTCCAGTTTAAGCTGACCGTTGTCATACCACTTTCGGCTCACTCCGTGTGGCTTGCCGTGGAGAGAGTTTCCCTCCGACTCAAGCTGACCGTTGTCATACCACCTTCGATGCACTCCGTGCTTCTTGCCGTGGAGAAAGTTATACTCGTACCAAAGCTGACCGTTGTTATACCCTCGGCCTTCTTCCCACTCCAACCCTTCGAGGTGTTCTTTCTCTTTCGGTGTTAGATCTTGAGGTAGATCACCGCCTTCTTCAATCCATTTTCTGATCTCTTCAGATCTCATCTTCCCACCCACTGTTCTAGTTTTTGAATTGCGGCCTCTCTACTTCCCAACATCAATGATCCAAATGTTTCTGGATGGTTTTCTGAATGGCACAGAAGCAATTCAACAACCTCTTTGATCTCTTTTTCGATCTCCGGGATCACTCCATTGCAAACTGATCTTTTTCTTGTGATCTTTTTTGCGATCTTCTCTGCGATCTTACACATTTCTCCTCCTTGATACTACCCATTTGCAGTATGTGTACAAAAACCTTGAAGCGTAATTGTAATATTTTTCTTCGTCAATGTCAATCTTTAATCTTTTTGCCAAGGCCAAGCCTCTATCCCAAGCGTCATATTCCTCTTTCAGAACAGAGATCTTGTAAGGACGAAAAGGCTTGTCAAACAACCTTGTTTTGAAATCCACTTGTGCTTTATATTTCTTTGCGTATGTGTATATGTCCTGCTGGACTAGGAGATGACCACACTCATGAAGAATAGAGTACAACTGATTCTCTTTTTTATTGTGTTTGTTATATCTGATTTCTCTTGCATATCGATCGTAAGAATCAGTCTTGTCTGGGATCAGAGCGATCCCTTTCGATTCGATCCAGTCGGTTAGTTTCTTGTTCATTGTCGCTCCTTTTTATAAAGGATACCACAATTTCAAGGGGATGTCAAGAAGATTGTCGGGTGGAGTGTCCGGGCTGGAGGTTGGACTTTTCGGAGCCGTAGGAGCCTTCCATTTTCCAATCCAAGATTGAAGGGCGATACTTAAAGGGGATGTTCTTTTTAATAGAAGGAATCAGAACATCTCTCACATACTTTTCAGGTGTTCTGTCTCCAATAAACATCGAGTTGAACTTTACAATAGTTTTAATATACGTCCTGCTTGGCCTTTTGATTGTTTCCAATCCTCGTGTAACTGTAACATTTGGAACAGAGCGAAGAATGTTTTCAAACTTCTTTGTTTCAATGTCACGGTCTCGCGCAAAAGAAAACAAAACATACACTTCAAAAATGTCAAACTCAATATCTTCTAGTAGTAATTTCTTCATAAGATTTCCTCTATTAATAAAACATAAAGCACAATGTGGCAATACAAGAAATATAAAATCCAATTGCACCAGCGCAGCATTTCTCTCTAAAATCCATCTTTTTACCCTCCTTTTTGTATATAAATAGAAGAAATCTTAGTGTTTTCTTAATTAATTTTGATCTTTTTTGTCGTCGGCTTCACAGGCTCCACTTTTGGAATTGAAATCTCAAAAATGCCGTCCTGTGCTGTTGCAGAGATCTTTTCAAGATCAACGTTCTCTGGGAGCGTCCAGCTTCTTTTGAAAGAAGAGCAAAAGTAACTGTTTTCTTTTTCTTCGTTGTGCTCGTGAGAAACTGTCAAAACATCCCCAACAACCTGAATGTCAACCAATTCCTTGGGGACACCAACGGCTGCAATCTGGATCTTGAACTGATCGTCTTCCGAAACAACCTTTGTTTGAACTTTTGTTCTTTGATAGCTTGGTCTAACATCCAGAGGTCGATCAAAGAAAAGATCAAAAAGTCCATCGTTTTTTGTGGTAAGTGCAAACATAATAAATCTCCTTTTGTTTGAAATGGGCTTCTGCCCTTTGTGTTGAAAGTATAACCATTCTGGCTGCACTTGTCAAGAAGTTTTTTTGAAATGGTCTTTAAGATATTGATGAACGTGGGTGTAGAACTTTGTGTAGGAGCGATTGTAGGAATGGTGAAGGTTGTTTGGATACTCGCCTGATAAAACAATTCTGTTTGTATCATGCAATCTTTTTAATTCTTTTTGAATGCTTTCTTCGTTGTCTGTCTGATAAATGTTGATGACATCTGAATATAATTTTGAGTTAACACCAGTTGTATGATTTAGCTTGATCAGATTATCTTTCTCTCTAATTTCTGGAAACTTTCCCAACAAAAGCATCCTAACCTGTTCTATCTGTGTTAGGTGGTAGTTGTTTGTTTTCATACTTTCTTGATCGAGAACTTTCACACAATAATATGTGTGCGGGAAAAACCAGTTATTATTCTTCTTCCAATTAAACTCAAAAAGAGAATTGGCAGAGAAGTTTCTCCAAGCAATATCAATGATTACTCCGTTCTTTGGAGTGATCTCTTTTGAACTGTAAACCTGACAAAAGACCCCGCGATGAAGTCCCGCCTCTACGATGATTTGTTTTGCTATCTCGATCAGCCAATGGGTGATTTCTTTTTGCAGTTGTTCGTGCTGTATGTATTTTCTACAAGTGCGAACATTGTGATTTTTCTTACCGCAAAAAGAACAAGCCATTGGTAATACCTTCATAGTTTAAATTGTGCTAGCAAAATTAAACAAGCCAAAACAAAACAAGTCAAAGACCGTAAAGTAAAGAAAGACTCGTTTAGGAATAGGGAACTAAACACAGGCCAAACCAAAAAGCTCGCTGCAAAGGCAATAAAACGATTACCCCACGAGCCGAACTCTTCATATCCATACTTGAAGCCGAGCATAAAAATTATTCCAGAAGGGGTTCCAAACAAAAAAAGTGGAGTGAAGAGCTTGCCTTCAAACCACTTAATACAAAACCCCGCATTAAGCTGCATCCAACTTAAAGCATGTCCTATTGTGAACAGGATCATCAGGGTGAAAAACTTCATTTAACCTTTTAAAAGACCTCTTTGTGCAGTTAGCTTTTCATTGATAGATTGCGGCGTTCCCACGACAACAATAGAAGATACAGAACCGGAATCATGAAGGTTCAATCTAGTGAAAGAAGTTGCTTCATTCAAACCTTCGGGAAGAACACCTTCTTGTAGATAAGTCCTCATCATTGTTTCTTCTCTGATCAAAGAAATGCTTTTTGGATTAACGTAAACTTTTCTTAAATTAAAGTCTCTTTTGGGAGCATTTGTGTAACTTGTCCTTGCAAAAACTTCAACCAATTCTACCAGCATTACTGCCTCCTGTTATTTTGTTGTGATTAGTTTCCATATAGTAACGACCAAAAGCCCCAAGGTTGTTGTAGCAACAGACCAAAGAACTTTTGATACTCCATTCTTCCAGTTTTCCAACTGTTTAATTCTAGTGTATAAACCAGTCTCAGGGTGGTATACTGCTTCTTTAATTTGTTTAATGTCCGATGCCATTTGCTCTTGTCGTTTGCTGATCTCGTCCACTGTAAGGGAAATCTTTTTTAATTCAAAGTCGATCTCCATGTCTAAGTTTTTAATCGCTTGCATTGAATCTTTAGATGGTGTCATTTTATTTCCCTCCTCTCAATGTAATACACAATAACTAGTTCAAACCTCTACAATGGCGTGGTTTGAAGTAATTAAAGTTCCAGCGACAGAGACCGCATTGAGCAAAGCACACCGGGTGACTTTAACAGGGTCAATGATACCATCGTCAACAAAGTTTGTCAACTTGTTTTTTTGGAAGTTATAACCCCAGTCTTTCTTTCCCTTTTCTGCTCTTTCCAAGCAAACAGAAGCATCCAACCCGCAATTGTCTGCAATCTGCCTGAAAGGTTTCTCACAAGCCTTCAAGACAATCTTGTAACCAGCGATCTGATCTTCGTTGTCTCCCTTGGGCTTCAACTTTCTTCTGGCCTTCAGAAGAGCCATCCCACCACCAACAACAATTCCTTCTTCCTGTGCGGAGCGAACTGCTTCCAAAGCATCTTCGATGCGATGTTTTCTTTCAACCATTTCCACTTCTGTTAGACCACCAACTCGGATAACTGAAACACCAGAAGCCAACCTTGTGATCCTTTCTTGGATTCTTTCGCACTCGTGAATATCATCTGTTTGTTTGATCTCTTCTGTTAGTGCGTCGATTCTTTTATCGATCTGCTCAGGATCTCCACCACCTCCCATAAAGACGGTATTGTTTTTGATTGCGTCAACAGACTTTGTTGAGCCAAGCATTTCCAAAGTAACGTCACGCAAAGACATTCCTTTTTCCATTGAGACCATTGTGGCTCCTGTGGAGATTGCAAGGTCTTCCATAATCTTTCTTCGCTCTGTTCCAAAACGAGGAGGCTTAACAGCCAAGATCTTCAAAGAGCCTCGAACAGTGTTCATGATCAACGCTGCCAGTGCTTGCCCTTCAATGTTGTCTGCTACGATAACCAACGGCCTTCCATCCCTTGCGACAAGCTCCAAAGCAGGAAGCATATCCTCAACCATCTCTACCTTGTGGTCAGTGATCAGAATATGCGCGTTAGACAGTCTAGCAGCCCCTCTACGCTCGTCTGTGATGAAAGCCGATGCTACCCAGCCTGTGTCGATTCTAAAGCCTTCAATGGTCTGTAAGGTGGTCTCTAAGCTATTGCCTTCTTCGATGTTGATTGCACCGTCTCTACCTGCTTTCTCGATTGCTTCTGCGATAAGAGAACCAATCTTTTGGTCGTTGTTGGCAGAGATTGTTGCGACTCTTTCAATATCTTCAATTGAAGAAACAGGGTTGCTTTGTTCATGAAGGTTCCCAACTAGATCTTCTGCTGCTTTCTCCATTCCTCTTTTCAGATCAGTAGGGGAAAGTCCTGCTGAAATGTATTTCTGAGATTCTTCGTAGATCGCAGAAGCAAGAACAGTTGTTGTTGTGGTTCCATCGCCAGCATCGTTTGCTGTTTTTTGCGATGCTTGTTTAAGAACCTGCGCTCCAATGTTTTCAAATGGATCTTCAAATGAAACAAAGTTTGCAACTGTTACTCCATCTTTTGTGATGATCGGGGTTGTGTCTTTCTGATGCAGAATAACGTTTCTTCCTTTCGGGCCGAGAGTTGAAGAAACATACTCTGTTAGGGTTTTGATCCCTTTTTGGATCTTTTCTTGAAGTTGTTTTTTTGAATTGTATTCTAGCGGCATATGCCCTCCTATTTAATCAACTTATCCGTTTCTGTTTTCAAAGTCCCAGCATTACCAGATGCCTGCAAGGCGTGTTGCTTTCTTCCGGTCTCACCCTCATCTGATAAGAAGTATTTATTTGTATTCATTGTAACTTCTTGCAATGCTCTGTAAATCGGAATCAAACTATCTTCTAGATCTTTGGCATACTCTTTTGCAACAGTTTTTAACTTGTCGCGACCCAGATCTAGCTCACCAATATCCTGCGCTGTGTCACGCACGTAGACAGATGAGATAATAAATTGTTTATTATTTTTATATCCGGGAGTCTCCTTCAATGCCGCCATCAATTTATCTTTGTTTTTGATCTTCTTAAGCTTGTCATAAAGTTCATAAGAACCATAAAGATCGAGAGTCTTACCCTTACCGGTTGTGCCTGTTGTTCTTCTTTTAGTTTCAGTTCCTCTTTCTATTTCAATATCATATTCTTCATCTTCTACCAAGGATGTGCGATCGCGTCTCCCGCCGGAAGACTTTTTAAGTTTTCCTAGAACTCGGAAATCTTCACCGGTCTCAGGATCTGTGTACACAAAAGTCCCTACGCCTTTAATTTCCGGCTCATCATCATCAGGGTCTAATCCAAGCTGTTCCGCCGGAACATTTTTGACAACCTCTTTTTTTCCAACCTCCTCTCCTGCTGGAGCATATCCAATATAATTAAGAAATGTATCCTTATCCAAGGTAAACTCGCGAAAAGCTAGAACCCCATCGCCTCTTTTTTCAACAACTAGATATTTTACATAGTCACTTTTATCATAATGATTAATTAAGTTAAAAAACGATCCTTTGACCGGAGTGTCAGGAGAAAGAACTTTCAAGCTATAAGGCTCTCCATTCAATTCAACATCAACAATCGGAAGGTTCCCAGTTTCTTCATCCTTGTCGGCAATTTGCAGTGAACGTGATCCGCCAAAAAGACCTGCCAAGAAAGCTTCAAACAAAAAGCCAGCCGTTGAAGCATTGTACTCATCCATAATATTAGAGAAAATCTCTGTGAACAAAAGATTTGAGAAAATCTCATTAATCTTCCTTTCCGGTTTATACTCCAAAAACTCGCGCACACTGTCCAATTTTTCCTCAACAGTGTTTCCCTTAACATTCTTCATAAGAAGTTCTAGAACCTGCCGATCTTCCGAGTCCGGTTGCCCCCACGCTTCCGTGATCTTGATTGTCGGAAAGGGGATAGACATGTCGCGTGAAGCACCAGAGCTAACCTGTGCTTGAACAGAGGGTGCCCTTTCTTCAAATAATTCAACTTGTTCGCGGATAAGCTCCAAAAGTTCATTAATTTTCAATTCCATTTTAACAATTCCTTATAAAATTTCGTCTGCAATCCCCATTTCAATTGCTTCTTCTGCTGAAAAATAACAATTAACTTTCTTTTTAATCAAAGACCTTAGCTTTTTCTCTGAAAGGTTTGTTTCCCTTGCAAGGCATTCAATGTACTGTTTTTGAAGAACTTTGATTTCTTTTGTGTCGTTTTCAATATCCTGAAGATCTCCAACTGCTCCACCAGCAACAGGATGAATCATCACCCTGCAATTCTTTCCAATCTTTCTCTTGCCTTTTGTTCCTGCGGCAAGAAGAAGAACTCCTGCTGACATAACCTTTCCAAGGCCGATTGTTTCAATGTCGCAATCCTCTTTAACAAGATCCATTACATCGTAAATAGAAAACATTTCGTGAGCAGAACCACCGTGCGTTGAGATAATAAACTTGATTGGCTTGTATGTTTCTTCGTAATCTTCGTCAGTAGGCTCTTCCTTGTCCATTGCTTCTTCTTTGAGAACGCTTTGTTTTCCTGTCTTGTGAAGGTGCAGAAGAGAATAGATCATGGAAGCACCTGCCTCCTCCGAAAGATCTTCATAAAGACCAAACGAGCGGTTCTCTTCTTTGCCTCCGCCAACATCATCAATGTAAAACGCAGAAAGAAGATCAAGACCTTTTTCTTCTTTTTTCTCTTCTTTTGGTTGTTTTTCTTCGGAAATCTTCATATTTCACCTCTTTTTTAATAATTAGTTTGCAGATAAAACAAAACCCGTGAATATTATTATACTCACGGGTTCTTTAAAAGTCAATACTTTTTTTGAAATAAATCAAATTATTTCAGTCTTTGAAGTCGTCTCATCACTCTTTCAGCGATGACTTCTGCTTTTTTGTCTTTTCTTTTTGTTTCATCAAGCCGTCTCATCACTCTTTCAGCGATAACTTCTGCTTTTTTATCTTTTCTTTTTGTTTCATCAAGGCGACGAACCACTCGCTTGGTGATGCGACGAGCCATTGATTCCATCAACTCCTCATCAGCCGGCTCTTCTTCCATATCCACTTCGAGGTCTTCTTCTTCCATCTCAGGAGCTTCATCCACATCGCCGGCCTCAACTTCTGCATCCACACCCAAAGAATCCATCATCGCCTTGATACCGGCAACAAGATCAGATTCATCGAAGGTTTTCTTATCAGGCATCGGCTCATCCATCGCAGGTTCTTCGTCAAGCTCAACTTCTTCTGCTTCCATTTCTGCTTCCATTTCTGCTTCCATTTCAGGCTCATCTTCTTTATAAGCATCTTCCATATAGGCTCCGCCATACATACCTTCGTTAAGTTTGCCACTGGTGATGTTAGCCAGCTTTTGGAAACGTTTGATTGCTTCTTCGTTCAACAGTCTCTTAGACATTGCGTATTCTCCTTTATATTTGCGCAAATATAATTTGTTTCAGTTACAAATAAATAGTCCTTTTAAGGCAAAAGATCAAATTCAAGCAAATATTTCACTTTATTGACAGCTTTTTTTTCTGTTTCGTGTACTGTAACCGCAGAAGTATCTAACCTAGTTGCAATCTCTTTGAGTGTCATATGACCGTTCAACTGTATTGAAACAAAAGAACAATTAAGCTCTTCTGGGAAGTTGATCCACATTCTACACAATCTTTCTTCGCACTCCTTTTTCATTATTACACACTTTTTCACACACGCTTTCATATTAAAAATCCCTTTCTTTTGCGATAAGGTTGAAAAGATCCTCCAACTCTTCCTCATCAAAATTGTACTCTTCCATTATCCCTTCGGACTCTCTTAGCTTCTTTGCTGCGTATTGATTATTTCTTTTCCCCAGCTTAAGCTCTGTTTTGACTTGTTCGACCAATTTAATTGCTTCAGGGTTCTCTTCATTGCAAAGATCGACGAATGTCCGAAAGAAGTCACCTTGCCTTAAAAGCCCGTGGTAACGGAGCCACATCAAAAATCTAGCGTGTTTGTCTGTGTCGATCCATAGGCAAAGTCTTTTTATGTTTTCTCTTGTTTGAATGCCATAAATCTTTGACATTATCGTAGTCCGTGAGGTTTTGATTCTGCCATCCCAGCAGAGGAGATTTGGCAGAACCTCGCTTTCTCTTGGAGTTCTTTAATACTTCTCACACCAGAATAAGAAAGGCCAGAGCGAATACCATCCACCAAACCTTTAACAACGCCATCAACACTTCCTTTGTAGGGAGAATAGCTTGTAACACCCTCAACGGAGTTTGCCATCCCTCTCCAATCTGTCTGCGCTTCTTTTGAAGCCATCCCTCTGAATTGTTTATAAAGCCTACCATCCAAGTTTAGAACCTCACCGGGAGCCTCATCTGTCCCAGCGAGAAGAGAACCTAGCATCACAACGTCTGCCCCTGCTGCAAGAGACTTAACAATGTCTCCCGCTGTTTTAATTCCACCGTCTGCTACAATCTTTGTGCCGCCTCTCTTCGCCTTTGAAGCCCACATAATAGTTTGAAGAGTTGGAACGCCATGGCCGGTTTGAATACGGGTTGTACACATTGAGCCGCCACCAACACCACAACGAACAGAATTAGCTCCGTGGCTGGCATTATGCGAGAAGCCAGCCATGGTTGCAACGTTCCCTGTCATAATGTGAATGTCATTTGAAACAACCCTTTTAAGGTGGTATAGAGCCTCTTCAACCAAGATGTGGTCTCCATTGGCAACGTCTACACAAAGAAGCGATACACCAGCCTCTACGAGCCTCTGAGCGCGTTCTAGATAGTCACCAACTGCACCCACTGCTGCTCCAACTTTTCTTCCAGCCGAAACAACTTCTTCAACCATTTCCACTTGTCTTTCAATTGTACAGTAGCGGTGAAGGATTGCAATGCCTCCCAACTCATTCAGGCGAATAGCCATCTTTGGGCCGGACACTGTATCCATCGGAGACGCAATGATTGGGATATTTAGCTTAAGATCTGGTGACAATTGGACTGAAATGTCCACATCCCTTCTAGTTCTGATCTGTGAATAAGCTGGAATCAAAAGAACATCATCAAAACAATAGGTTTTTTCTAACATTTATCTCTCCATTGTCGAAGTTTTAGGTGCAAGATATTCATAGCCATCAAAGATAACAACAGCAGAGGGGAAAGGAGCAGAGTTAGTTCCTGCTCCGAATTTAAGTCTTCCCCTGACAAAGCGAATCTCCCTAGCTTTCATACAGTAGTCATGCCACCACTGAGTACAGGTTCTGGCTGGTAGGAGACACACAACTGTTGTGCCTTCTTTGTAAGACTCTTGATAAGCTTTCTTGACCCATTGCTTGATTGTCCTGCCATATGGAGGATTCATAAAAACAAAGCCTTCCCAGTCCTGATCCAAACCATTATCTTTTTCGGTAAAGAAGTTGTCGCACTTTGCATTGTCTTCTGTTGAACAAGGATCAAGATCGAAGTTAAACTCTTTGTCCAACTTGTCATAAAAGTCTTGTGGAGTTGCCCACTCCGGAGTCTTTGAAGAAAACATTACTTTCTGTGTGTTAGCATCCATAAGTTGGCTCCTTTTTTTGGCAGTCTGGGCAATACAACAAAACTTGCTTCAAGCTTTCTGTCACCTCTACTTTGAAAGTTTGAGCGTGTTGTTTGTCTTGTTTGTCGTACTTTGTTCCACAAGTTGTACACTTATCCGGAATGCCATTCAACATTAGATCAATTACTGATTTCATTTGCTTTTTTGCTTCCTTTTTTTTCTGTTTTTGAATTCTTCTTTTGATTTGTCTCACCAGCGTCTCCTCTTATCTTTGGATAGTCAAACTCTTTGCCCACAATTCTTTTATCATTTTTGAAAAAACGTTTCTTGTTGTTTTCAAAAAACATCTTTTTGTAAAATTTAGTCTCTTTCTTTGAAGCACCTAGAATATAAACATACTTATGTTTTGACATAACATGCCTTTCTTTGCAACTATTTTTGTAAGCTCTTTCTTCATTTTTAATATCATCTTTAAAGTTTTGATACTCAGTCCATTTTGGGAAATGTTTTTCAACTACTCCGCTATTTGGATCATTTTCTTCGACTATCCTGCCTTCGATCATGCTCCAGTTGGGGCTATATTTTTTTTGATATAGCTTCCAAATTTCTTTTGTAATGCCCAAGTTTTCTGCGTATTTTTGATACTTAGATTTTTTACGAAACTCGCGGTCTGAAAACCAGCCGACTTTTGGTTTGTTGGGATCGTAATACTGCTTGACTGTACCTGTGCCTTGGCCCAGATAATAAAAGTTACATGCTTGATAAATTGTCCCCAATTCTTTAGCTTCTGGATCGGAATAAGCAGTGAAGTACCGGAATTTAGTGTTCTTCGCCATCCACTTAATAGACTTCATGATCAGCCACGAACCTAAATTCTTTGGAGACCATGATATACAAGCTCCTCTAGAGATTAACTTTTCTTTATCAGAATGCTCCTTGCCCAGAAGATTAGAAAAGGTATTAGGTACAGCCATCACGACTACCCCAGCTAGTGCATTATTCTTCTTAAGCCTCGCTGTGAATCGATGTGTCGGTCTATTAGGCATCTTACCTAACCACTCATGCGCATGAATAAAGTCAGAAACTTCTTTTCTCTTGAGGAGATATTCTTTCATCAAGGTAGACCGCCGGTCTTTCATAGCCTTACACTCGCAGTCGTCGTCTTGCTCCATGCTACACTTACCACACAGTTCAACCGGAGCCGGCTCAACAACCGGAACAAAGTCAAAATCAGAAGTCTTAAGTTTCGAGGCTTCTTTTTTTGTAAGACCAACTTCTTTTAAGTCATCTTTTAAATTATCAAGCCTTATCTGATATTGCCAGCAATGCTCTTTATCGTAATCTTTAAACCTTTCATAGACCTCAATCTTCACTGTCTTCTCCTTTAGATT
>Ga0208767_1001641_pt1 | contig 17553 bp, 35 predicted proteins | sample VirMetDEL_Mar_21_FD_184514 | JGI IMG/M metagenome (GOLD analysis project Ga0208767, IMG submission 184514) | Aqueous microbial communities from the Delaware River and Bay under freshwater to marine salinity gradient to study organic matter... | ecosystem: Environmental > Aquatic > Marine >... | reverse complement strand
TGCTTTAGCCCAGCCAATTTTAGAATCGGCGACGTGTATAACGGTATCGGTGTCATGAAAGTCCTCCGCTACTTCTGGTAGCTTGCTGATGTACTGACGTTCGACACTGAAGCCCACGCCTGTACCGCACATCAGGACGTACATCATTTCGTCAAACGCTTTGGGGTGGTCGATAGGCAAGTAGGAGCAGTTAAACCCAGCGACATTGTCACGGTCCAATGCTTCTCCTGCAGTCATAAGTGCTCGCATAGAAGGCATCACGCTCATGTCGTGGATGTCTGCGAAGATACTGTTAGCGTCTTCCAGAGTAAGTTTACCCTTCTCTATCCAGAAGTTTAAGTACCTGTCTATGGTTTCTTCCCAAGTCTCCCGTCGCTGTTCCTCTGGCAGGTAACGAGCGTACCGTGACTTGTGAATGTATTGTTGATATGCGTCCATTAATTTTCCTCTTCAAAATATCTTTTGCAAAACACCTCTGTTACTTCTTCGTCTGCACAAATCAAAACACCGTACATAGGTATACACTTCTCTTTTACATAGGTGTACGAACCGTATTCAGCACAGATCCTTGTATCAGGCTCAGTCACACATCCAGACAAGAGAAGCAGCAGAAGTAGTCGTTTCACTGGTTTATCTCCTTTATAAGCCTGTCGATGTACCAACGGCATTTTCGTAGGTCTTCTATAGGCTTACCCTTATAGTCATATCGCCAGAGGTACTTCAGTGCGTTACCCTTTAGATAACCCCTAAACTCTTGGGCAGGCATGGACGCTTTAATTGCTTCGATGGCTTCGATTGCTCCCTTGTTATAGTGGTCGGGTTGGTCGACTGGGTCTACCTTCTTAGGCTTTCTAATAGATAGATTATTCAGTGCAGCAACAGTGTCCCACTCTTCCGGAGTCGCATCATCAATACTCATTTTCTTCATCCTCTAGCTCCTCTTCAAACACGTCTAGTCTGTTAATCAACTTATCCTCAAACCTGTCTAGCATCTCTTCTGAGGTTATCTGCAGGGCCTCTAGCAGGTCGTCTGGGTCAAAGGTTTTCAAGAGGCGTTCCTTAATTTCCTCTAGCGTTAGTGACATAGTCAATCAACTCCTGTAGTGTATCTATATTATACCATAAAATTCTTTCTTTGTCACACCATTCCGACATAGTCATTTTAGCCCCCTTTCGTATTTTCTTGTTCGGCTGCATCAGTACGAAGACAAGCTCTTGTTCTCTTGGCAGACTATCTCTGATGCTGGTGTACTTCTTGGTGTCGCCGTCTCTAAAGTATCCTTTACATTCCACGAGAACACCAGAGGCATGATGAACAAAGTCAGGACGATAACTGCGCTCAATGGTGTAGGGGACGGTGAAGGGTTCATAGTCAAAACCTTTTAGTATCTTGCTAACATCTTCTTCAAACGTGCTTCTAAATGTTGATTTCTTGGACCTTCGGCTCATTGACCACCTCCGTTAAAAACCTTGGACCTGTAGAGTAAGCAAAGGCACGTAGACCCGGCCAACAACTTTTCTTATACGCACAGTACGAACAACCTATGTCCAACTTCATGTTGCCGCTCTTGCCGTCTGGTTTAGCTTCGTAACAAACCTCAGGAGGTTCTGACTGCTTTACCATCTCTTGAACATGCTCAATGCGGTCTGTGATGTCAAAAGCTATGGTTTCATATACAGGGGCTTGAGTGTCCTCCTCGTCATACATAAGATAGGTTAGGTGTCCATTTTGTTTGTCCATCGCCAACCATCCAAAGCTTTTTTGATCCTCCGCTTTTGCATATCCTTTAATTTGAGCGACGTATCCAAACGGGTCATCGTAAGCCAGAGTGCCGTCTTTGAATTTCTTAAACCCATACGACGAAACACTTTTAACGTCCGTGACAACACCATCAATTTTACAGTCCATAGAACCCGTAATACCGTTGATTTCACACTGTTTTTGTTCTGCGGTAACTTCATGTCCTGATGCCCTCGTAAGAAATAGTAATAATTCTTCAATCAAATGTCCGTACAGGAACTTGACAAGCGTATGTGGCTGCATGTCGTCCATTTTTGGTACGTTGTTGTAGTGGTTCCATAGGAAGCGGTCACGCTTACCAATGTTGGACATGCGTAACTTACGACCGTCAAAGAATCTGTTGCCCCCAAACTCTTTACGCATGAGGTCCTTGACGTTTTCTCCAAACTGCTCAATGCACTCTTCGATGTCGACGTCTTTGTCTACCCTCTTGGTTTTAACCAGCTTGTAAATGTCGTCTACTAATGTGTATACGTTTTTCATTGGTACTTTCCTACTAGACCTGAGACAACCTCTTGGGCCTGCTCTGGTGTACATTTAAACCACTCACTACGTCTTTCGTACAACTTCTGTAGTTTACTGTGGGCTTCTGACTCTGCAGCACGTCTGTCTTTAACGTCCCAACTATAGTTTAACACATAGTCCCTAAAAGGGGAAGAGGTTTGGTAACCGTTAAGCCTGTCAGCTGCGTCTACGGCCATTCCAACCTTCACCCACTCAGGGAAATTAGGGTTGACTATGACGTACACTTGACCTTCTGTGCTGCTTTCGTACTTCTCAAGGCTGCTAAAAGCAGCGTCTTCAAAGCTTTTGTACCTTCCGGGTTTATGCAAAGGATGTGACTTAGGTATGTATTTCCCATTAACATACATTGCTTGGTCAAACCTTTTTCTCAAAGTAGACGCTCTTTCCCTAGTATGGTTTCCGCTGGAAACACTAGTGCCTGTTTCTGGGTAGTAGTACCACCACTCTCCGTCAACAAACTTGTACCTATCTAAGTTTTTTGCGTAATTTCCCATTGGATTTTCAGGTATCTTGTTCATCAGTGTGTCTCCGCCCATGTTGTTCCAACTTTGTATTCTCCGTCCAGTGGACACCTGAGGTTAAAGTGTACGCCAGACGCCTTGAGACATTCGACCGCAAGCCAACCGAATTTCTCTGCTTGTTCTTCAACCACCTCCGATTGTACTTCATCATGTATGTTACCTATAAATTTGTAGTCAAGTTTCCACTGCTTTGCGTAGTCGTCCAAGATCACCAGTGCCTTTTTCATTACGACGGCTCCCGCTGCTTGTAACAACGTATTCAGTGCAGCGTGTTCGGATCGAACTCGAAGTCTACGTCCGTCAAGTCCTGTAAGATAACCACGCCCAGCTGCTCTAGTAATGCGTTCTCGTAAACTTTCAAGAGCAGGTGTGTTTCTAAGAAATCGTTGCTTAAGAGTTCTGCCGTCTCCTGCAGTTCCTCCGACGATAGTTCCGATTTTAGCGTCTCCGGCTCCATAGAGGAAAGCGTAGATGAAAGTCTTAGCTTGAGGTCTTGTTTCAAGTCCCGCAGCCAATTGATTTCTGGTATGAATGTCTTCTCTAAGTAGGACATTTGTAAACTCCTCGTCGTTCATGTAATGGGCCAGCATACGTAGCTCAAGGCCACTAGCATCGAACCCAACTAACTTCTTCCCTTCGGGTACAGTCCAACAAGAGCGGCACTCATGTCCGTATAGACTGTGACTTGCAGGTACTTGTGCCATGTTAGGACTCTGGTGCGTCATGCGTCCTGTGACTGCACCGTTGCTTATAACACGACCGTGTACCCTACCGTCGTCCTCAACAGCGTCTAACCAAGAATGTACTTGCGCATATCGCTTTTGAAGAGTAAGGTACTCCAAAACTTTTCCCGCCTCAGGGACGTGACTGTTGTCCTTAAGCGTCTTCTCATCGACAACGGGCTTTCCGCTTGGCGTTTTTTGAGTCCAGATTGCACCCTTACTTTTAAGCCGTTCTGCCACTTGTTGTCTGGACCCAACGTTGAAAACTGTAACTTTGTCTTTAAGTCTTTTCCCTGTCTTCTCAGAGAACCTTTCTTCGACAATGGGCGGGAACATACTTTGTAGTTCGGTTTCAATGGCATTCATGCCCTCCTTAAATGTGGCACACAACTCCATAGCCATCCTCTGGTCCAACAACCAACCATTCCGCTCCTGCTGCTGTACGGCAAACTGCACCTTGTGTTCCAACTCAATGGACTCTTCAGAGAAGTCAGCCATGTCTTTCACAAGCTGCTGATAAACTGCCTCCGTGACTTCCACATCACGCATACAGTACTCAATCATAGCAGTAGATAAGCAGGACCAGTCGTCGTGGTCACCTTTGGGGAACCCAAGAAGCTCACCCCAGACCTTCAGGGAGTGTCCACCGGCACGACTTGGGTCGTACAACCTAGACAGCACCAGAGTATCCACTATGCGCTCAGGGGCCACAGAAACGCCCCAGAGACGTTTTAGAACTGGGAGGTCGTAACCTATCAGGTTGTGGCCTACGACGCTCACAGAGCCTTCTAGAGCCCTTGTGAGAGACCCTGGGTCCTTGTGTACAGTGTTTACTCCGTTTTCCCGTGTCACGACGCACCAGATTCGTGTTGGGTTAAGACCATCGGCTTCCAAGTCCAGATAAATCAAAAGTCCTCCCCTATTTCTGGATTAGCAACTTCCGACAACCTGCCTGTTTTTCTGTCGTAAGCCAACCAACAAGCTGGGCCTGTTTCACCCGTGTAACGATTCTTCAGAACACGTACTGTTGTTGTGTTCCTAATGTCTTCGTTAGCGTTCTGTTGATCACGCTCCATGCCAATGACAATGTCCGACAGCTGTGCAATGGCCTGAGACCCCCTAAGTTCACCCAAGGATATCTGAGCACCGTCCTCGTGTGCTTTACCCTGTGACCTACGCAAGTGTGACACAAGGAACAGACTAATGCCTGTCTCAGCCACCAGAGTCCGTAGCTTGGTCATGATTTCGTCAATGGCCTTCCGTTCGTCCCCTGATTCCTGAGAACTGACGACGATGGACAGGTGGTCCAGTATGACGTACCGGCAATCAAGTGCTTTTGCCATGTAGCGAACACGGGCGAGCAGGTTATCAGCCGACGTTGACCCCCAATGGTCAAATAGGTAGTAACGTCCTGTTCCCAGTGTGGTCTCCCAAAACGGTCGAAGTTCGTCCACAGGCGTGTCCTCTTCCAAGTGAAGGGGCCTGTTTGCCGCCACCGACATGATACCAAGCGTTGTTCGGGCCAGATCCTCCTCAAGCGCCAAGACTCCAATATTGCCTTCGCATCGGCGTAGAAGATCATATTCGATTTCTCTGATAAATTGGGACTTTCCCATACCACTGCCGCTAGTGATCGTGACGAGTTCATACGGTCTATGCCCCCTAGTTATGTGATTCAGTCCCTCCCATGGATAAGGTATTGACTTGACTTTCCTTTTTTCTACAAGCTTTTCCCAAGTATCAGTACCCGCTACAATACCGTCGGGTCTGTACGTTTTAGATTCCCACCAACAACTTGTAAACTCTTTAATCTTGTTCGCCATGAGCATTTCATTAGCGTCCTTCATTGGGAGTCTACATATCTTCAGCTTGTTGGGACTAAACAGGTCTTTAACTTGCTCTATCGCTGCTTCGCCAGCTTTGTCGTTGTCGAAACAAATGACTACAGTGTTGTAATTTTCCAACCACTCTAGTTGCTCTTTGATTTCTTTGGCTGCGTTGCCAGCACCCGAACGTAGAGACACAACGTCCCACTTCTGTCCTGACATTTCGTAGACAGCTAGTGCGTCCAATTCACCTTCAGTAATCGTAATGAATCGGTTATCTCTACATACGTTTTGACCAAATAATCCAACGTTGCTGATGTCACCTGTCGAATAAAAGTTTTTTGTACTGACTTCACGGGCTTTAGTTGCTGCTACTTCTCCAGTACCTAGATCGTAGTAAGGATAATGGTGTTTTTCAATTTCACCTGTGGCTGAGTACTCAACGGTAACCCCATAGTGCCCACAGGTGGCTTGAGAAATGCGCCTATTAGGTATTGCGGAAACAACACCACCCATCGACAGTGGTTTAGCTTTTGGTAACTGTGTTGTCATTCCTGTCTCACCGTTAACATGATAGTTACAATTGACGCCAAAACAATGTTGGCCTCCATTGTCGTAAATAGCGAGAGCGTCCGAAGAACCACACTTCGGACAACTCTCATGTCTCAAGAACTTAGAAGTCTGCGGCATCACCCACAGCCATCTCTGCTTCCTCAAGAACTTTTACGGCTTCAAGGTAGGTTGACACACCGTGTACTGGATGTGCTGGCCCAAGCTTGAACTTCAAGCGCACCTTTGAGTTGTAAGGCACTTCTCCAGTGTAGGGGTTGCCTTCAGCATCAAAACGCTTGATTTCGTACCGTGATTTAAACTTACGCTGTTTGTTGCCCTCGTAGTCCTTAATCTTGACTCCTTGGGCAGACAGCGAAGCTGCGTCGTCTTCAGACATAGTAATGGTCATTGAGTACTGACCTGTGTCCTGACCGTTAAACACATCGTGCTGGGTCAAGTTGCTGAAGTTTACGACACCTTCTATTACTGTTGCAGTCATGGAATAATCTCCGTTATCGTTTTATGATTGCACTATTGCATATCATACTAATAGTATACACTATATGAAACTACCTGTCAAAAAAGAATCTATGATTTGTATGCAGGTGTACATAACAAACATCATAAATCCTATACCCCCAGCAGGATAGATCACGTTAGCTTTCCACGGGTTGTCCCGTATCCATTGTTCTATCTGCTGTTCCGTCATCATATTATATTCACGTACTCCTCGTTAATGATTGTCTGTACATGGACGTACCCATCGGGCCAATACGTGTAGGACTCTGCGAGTGCCTTGGCTGTCCTGCGTACTGAGGCCTCAAAGTGCTCGTGCATCCCTAGTTCGTCCTTGCAGTACCAAAAAGGTATACGTAGGACTGGCTCTGCTGGACCACGTTCTTCATAGTACACAATGATTTCAGCGTCGTTACCTATGGGTCCGTCGTTGCCGAAGTGTTTTGTGTGGTCGTTGTCCGGTTGTTTCATAATTCAGACCCCGCTTGCGGTAGTTCGTCACTAGCAATAAACAAAATCCTGTCTAGTGTTACTCTGGGCATAACCACGTTGCCCTTGTCGTCAAAGGACACCTCAAGCTGGTCCTGTTCAAACACAAAGGGTATACCACCCCAAGGGTCACGCTTCATGATGTCATTGGTCACTGTACGGGCCTGAGTGTACCCTAAACAGTAGATTTGATAATCACCACCGTCGACCAAATAAATGCTCTTTTCGTCAATCGCCATAACTTAAGTTTCTCCTAAGGTTTACTAATGTAGTACAACAACATACAACTACTAAATTAAATACTAAGGTAACAACAATAGTAACTACTTTAGTAGAGGGTATCATAATTGTCGTCATCAGTCAATGACCCATTTGGGTAATATTCCATAATTTCTTGTGTATCTACTCCTGCAGTAGCAGAAGCAGACAAACAAATGCCGCAGAGATCAAGAAAATTGCCATGTGTGTCCTTCCGTGTTAGTTCAGAGTCTTCTAAAATTCTATCGCAAGCCTTACAGCGCATCTCTCCACTCCTTCCCGTGTAGCTCCACCATGAGCATCTCAAGGTGTTTGTATGATAGCCCCTTGTACTTTCTCCGGCTTTGTAGTCGGTACATTTCAGTATCAAATTCTACCAAATGTTCGACCATAGCGTGTGTCTCTGGATCTTCAGTAGGGCCTAAGTTGTCGTCTAGCCCACCATATTCTGCTGCATACTCATCTATCGTCATTGTAAGCTTTCTCCATACGTTTACATAATTCGTCTATTATCTTCTGTTCTTCCTCTTTCCAAGCTGAAATGTCATCTAAGCCAACGTAATCTTCAGCTTCTAGATCATCATAATACTCATCATGAGCAATTTCCCAAGATTCCCTAGGCATCGCTATCACCTCCCTTAATTAACACCCATATCGTCCCAAGTATACAAAAACCCCATAGTAAAAACAAGACTTTAATTTCCATTAATCAAACCTCGCTATTTTCTGGTTTCCTTTATCATCGGTAAGTCCGACGATTGAATAAGGGTACACCCAAAGGGTAAACCCAAGCTTTGTAATCTTGGCAATTGGGTCCAAAGGCCCGTCTTCGTCGTTGTCCGCTAAATATCGGCCTTTATTGTCGACTATGGTGCCACTAAAAGGGTAAACAAAGCCGCCATAATGGTACAAGGAATCCATCTTGTCCGCCACGGACTGTATGGACTGCCCTTCGATGTATAACGATCTCTCGAAGAAATGAGGGATCAACCCAAGGGCTTCAATGGATACCCTATCGTCTAACATTTCAACTATCATTGTCTACTGCCTCCCTTGCTTTATTTACTTCAGAGTCTACTAATACCGCCAAACCGTCAAACGTTTTGTAAAGGCCCCATGGTGGTTCATCGGGGTAATCCATGACTCGCACTGCAGTTTTAGCTATCAAAGTGTCTTCAAAGTATTTGCCAGTGATTTGGCACATGTAGAATGTAATCATGCGAAATTTTTCCTTATTTCTTGGTTTGGATATAGCTTTTTAGCTTCGCTTAAGCGCTCTTTAAATTCCTCAAAACGATAAGCCCAAGCGATTAGTTCCCACTTACCGTCAATTTGTACATAAGCTTTATACGCTTCAGGTATCATTGTCTCTTTCCTTTCTGTCAATGTAAACAAACAAGGGCGTGAGTATAACACACGTCCCAAGTAATAACAATACGTCAAACCACGGTTGCCATTGTTCAATCATCGTCGTGGCCACTCATTTATGCCTTTCTCGTACCCTACAGCATGCCCTACTATCCATCCAAAAGCAAAACATGCCACCATCAACACACCAAACATCATTAGTTCCATTATGCCGCCCTCGCAATTATGTCTCTTTGTTTCTTTTCCATGCTCTTACCATGGCCAATATAACACACTACTGCTACGTCTTTAGACCAGCATGCCCTACAAGGCCCGCATTTGCCCTCTCGTGAATAAGCTTCACAAACTAGGGCACCACTAGGGACATTGTCCAACGTCGCTATGGTGGACGTTTGAGGGCCTTCTATGACGTCTCCGGTAATGCTGTCAGATGACAAGCGTACCACTACGTTTGCTAGTGCGGACATTTCCGCCAACACGGGACCAAACTTCGCAAACTTGTGCATACGGGTCGGTAACCAATGGTTACACCATGGCGTGCGCTTCATTACTTCCAGAATCTTGTAAGCAAGTCTGACGTCGTAAACATCGCCACTGTCAAACCATCGGAAATACCGATCGTTATCTAGTTCGGACACCATGTCGTCAACCCAAGCGTCACGTTTCCAGTCTTCCCGATTGTGCTCTCTAGGTGCCTTGACGTTTTTGAATCGGTAGTTGCCCCTAGTGGCATAGCATCCCGAACAAGCGTCGACTAGTGAACCATCCGGCTTGCGTGAAGCTGGACATGTGTCGAGCGCTTGCAGTGACCACGAGCGACCCGGCATTTTTGAGGCCTTTGATAGTTTGAGCATGGTTTTAGTCTCCAATAGAATCAACAAAGCCCACAGCGTACACCATGGGCTTACTTGAGTCTACTGTTAGATTCGCTTATAGCGTGCCGTAGTGTCTATCTCGTAAAAATACACTTGGACGTCGTCTTCTGTCACTTCCTCCACTACGTACGGCTCATTGTGGAAAAAACCGTCTGACAGTATTACATAGCCACCGTCAATTTCCATTGGGAAGTCTTTCATAGTGTTACCCTCTTTTGGTTGTCTGATACCACGAAAACCCCGCATATAGCGAGGTCCCGTGAAGCTTGGAAGGTTTAACGGTCGTCTATACTGATATTGACGTCCCGTCCGTTCTTATGCTCTACATAGAGAGACCATAGACCGCCTGAAAGCTTGTGATAGCATTCGCCTTGGCTATAGCTGAATGGACGCTTTAGGGCCTTACGCTTACGAATGATGATTGAGCGTCCGAATACTTTTGATGTTGTTACGTTTTCCATGGTATTGCCCTCCTTGGGCTTTTGTTGGCCTTGGCTTGATTGCCTTGGCTTGAGTACATAATGCCATAGTGAGACTTGAGTGCAACATTTATTTTGTGTGAATATTTACATTAGTTTTTTCTTGCTCTTTTGTTGGCCTTATGTTACTCGCATGCGCACACGTTATCAAAGGCCCTAAGGGTTCAACATAGGCACACACACTTGTCAATACCCAAAGTGCAAAAACTCGTAAAAACTTTAGTTGATGTCCTAGCATACCCCAAGTGTAAAACTCCGTGACGGGCTTCCTAGGGCGTCTCAGGGCCATGTGGATAAACCTGTGGATAACTTGAGGTGCTCCTGTGGATAACCTGTGGATAACTCAAGGGTTGTGGACAACCTGTGGATAACTTATGCACAACTTATGCACAGCTTATGCACAACCTGTGGAAAACCTGTGGATAACTTTGCCCAAAGGTGGACTAAAGTTTGACCGGGGGAGGGGTATGTGTAGCTGTTGTTGTCGTTGTAGCCACTGACACACAAAATAAGTCAAAATTAAGAAAATTAAGTAAAAAATAACAGTATGTAACTTATTGTTTTTACTCAAGTTTCTAATATCCCTGGAATTAACCCTAAAATAGCTTGACTTTCGTGTCAACTTATGTTATACTATTGTTGTAATTAGGGATAATTTATGTTATGACCGCTGAAATTAAAAAAAGAGGTCGTGGCAGACCCCGGAAGTCCGAAGTAGCCGCTGTTAAGCCCGGAAACAAGGGTCAAGTAGGCCGACCCAAGGGTGACGCAGCGATAATTAATGAGTACAAGGCTAGGATGTTGGCTAGTCCTAAGTCTCGTAAGGTCCTAGAGACAATTTTTGATGCTGCTTTAGACAATGACCATAAAAATCAAGCTGCTGCTTGGAAACTTGTGATGGACCGTATACTACCAGTGGGTGCTTTTGAAAAGGACGTAGTCAAAGACACCGGTAGAAACGCCATACAGATTAATATTACAGGTGTCGGTACTGCCGAAGTAACTACTCCAGACGATATCATAGAAGGAGAAGTAGTAGATGGGTCTTAAGCACTTCACAAGAGAAGAGTTTGACTGTCAGGTCACTGGCACCAACAACATGGAACAAGAGTTCCTAGAGAAGTTAGACCAATTGCGGGGTGCATGTGGCTTCCCGTTTGAGGTGACGTCTGGTTACCGTCATCCAACTCAGCACCCTATTGAAAGAAAAAAGGAAGTGCCGGGGACACATGCCCAAGGGATCGCGGCTGACATAAAAATAACTAATGCCGCCCACCGCTACACTATTGTGGCTAATGCTTTGAACCTTGGTTTTACTGGTGTGGGTATTGCTGATACGTTTGTACATGTGGACACTAGGGGTACAACTCCAGTGATTTGGTTGTACTAATGAAGTTTTCTCATGGTGACGCACTGACTGCGGGTTCTTCCAATACTATCTTGGACGTGCCTACTGGCTACGACGCTATAGTTACCTATTTGTTCATATCGAACACTACGGGCAGCAGTAAAAGCATTGATGCACGTTGGGTACACAACAGTGTCAACATTGATTTCCTGTCAGGGAAGAACGTAGGGTCAAAAGACTTTTTAGAGTTTGGTGGTCAGTACGGTGAGTTCCTTGTAGCAAAAGAAGGAGACACCTTAAGTCTTACTCCAGAAGCTGGCTCTACGTTTGTCAGTATTATTTCTTTTGAATTAGTACCAGCGACACCAAGGTTGAACTTTTGACTGATTTAAACATAGAACTACTGCCTTGGCAACAACAGGTCTGGGCAGACGACACAAGATTTAAAATAGTAGCTGCTGGGCGACGTACAGGTAAGTCTAGATTAGCAGCATGGATGTTAATCGTTAACGCACTACAGGCAGACAAAGGACATGTATTTTACGTCGCACCTACTCAGGGACAAGCCAGAGACATCATGTGGCAAACCTTGCTTGAACTGGGGCATCCTGTTATCAGCGGTAGTCACATTAATAATTTGCAAATTAAGCTTGTCAACGGTGCTACAATTAGTCTAAAGGGTGCTGACAGACCAGAAACCATGCGAGGTGTCAGCCTCAAGTTCCTAGTAATGGACGAGTACGCTGACATGAAGCCTGAGGTATTTGAGCAAATCCTGAGACCTGCTTTGGCTGACCAGAAGGGATGTGCAATGTTCATAGGAACACCTATGGGCAGGAATCATTTTTACGAGTTATACAAATATGCGGAGTTAAGCAATGATCCGACGTACGCTGCATACCACTTTACTTCTTACGACAATCCATTGCTGGACCCGGACGAAATTGATATTGCTAAAAAGTCTATGTCTTCTTATGCGTTTCGCCAAGAGTTTATGGCGTCTTTTGAAGCGCGTGGGTCAGAAATGTTTAAGGAAGACTGGGTACAGTTTAGTGAAGATAGGCCCGAAGTAGGAGATTATTACATTGCAGTTGACTTGGCAGGATTTGAAGAAGTCAACAAGAAGAAGACTAAGAATTCCAAGCTTGACGACACAGCGATCGCCGTGGTTAAGGTCAATGAGCATGGTTGGTATGTTGACAATATCATATACGGTCGATGGTCACTTGACGAAACAGCAGCTAAGATATTTCAGGCCGTTAGAGATTACCGTCCCATATCGGTGGGAATCGAAAGAGGTATTGCTAAACAAGCCGTCATGTCACCTCTGATGGATCTACAGAAGCGGTACGGAACATTCTTTAGAGTAGAAGAGTTGACACACGGTAACAAAAAGAAAACCGACAGAGTAATGTGGGCGCTACAGGGGCGCTTTGAAAATGGGTACATTACGCTGAACAAAGGAGAGTGGAACTCTAGATTCCTAGACCAACTCTTTCAGTTTCCTGACCCTTTGACCCATGACGACTTAGTGGACGCTTTAGCGTACATTGACCAATTGGCAAAAGTAGCGTACGACTACGACTACGAAATAGAAGACCATGAAATTTTAGACGTGGTAGCAGGATACTAATATGACTGACTTATATGAACAAGACCCACTTATGGTTGAAGAAACGATTGAAGACTGGGTTATAACCAAGTGTGAAGACTGGAGGGACTACTACGAAAGTAATTATGAGGCAAGATTTGAAGAATATTATAGACTATGGCGCGGTATATGGGACCCTGCTGACAGTGAGCGCAGGTCTGAGCGTTCCCGTATTATTTCTCCTGCACTTCAACAGGCAGTTGAGTCTAATGTAGCAGAACTAGAGGAAGCTACGTTTGGACGCGGCAAGTGGTTTGACGTTAGTGATAACTTAGGTGATACGCAAAAGCAGGACGTGTTGTTCTTGCGTAACAAACTAACGGAAGACTTTGAAGACTGTATGGTACGCAAGGCCGTAGCAGAATGTCTTATTAACGCTGCAGTCTTTGGTACAGGCATTGGCGAAATTGTCATAGAAGAAATGAAAGAAATGGCTCCTGCTACTCAGCCCATTATGGACGGAGATTTGCAAGCAGTAGGAGTAAACGTTACAGACCGTGTCAAGGTTAAACTAAAGCCTGTACTACCTCAAAACTTTTTGATTGACCCTGTAGCTACCTCTGTAGAAGACGCTCTAGGCGTTGCTATTGACGAGTTTGTAAGCCGACACCAAGTAGAACAACTACAGGAACAAGGCGTGTACCGCGACGTATACGTAGGTATGGCTGCTCCTGATACGGACCTAGAGCCTGACCAAGACATTACAATTTACAATGACGACAAGGTAAGACTTACGAAGTACTATGGTCTAGTGCCGCGAGAGCTTCTAGAATCGGCTCTAAGAGAAGAAGACGAAGAAGCAGTACCTGAGGAAGGGCCAAAAGAAAAGTACGTAGAAGCCGTTGTAGTCATTGCTAACGGGGGCATACTTCTTAAAGCTGAAGCAAACCCATACATGATGGAAGATCGTCCTGTTGTTGCATTTCCTTGGGATGTAGTACCCGGACGTTTCTGGGGTCGTGGAGTCTGCGAGAAAGGGTATAACTCTCAGAAAGCTTTGGACACAGAGTTGCGAGCTAGAATTGACGCCCTAAGCCTAACTATTCATCCAATGATGGCTATTGACGCAACTAGGTTACCTAGAGGCGCAAAACCAGAGGTACGCCCCGGTAAAATGATCCTAACCAACGGAGATCCTCGTGAAGTTCTACAGCCGTTCAACTTTGGTCAAGTTAGTCAAATTACTTTTGCTCAGGCAGGAGCACTGCAGCAAATGGTACAACAAGCAACGGGAGCAGTGGACTCAGCAGGAATTGCGGGTCAGGTTAATGGCGAGAGTACTGCCGCTGGTATTAGTATGTCTCTTGGCGCTATTATTAAACGCCACAAGCGCACACTAATTAACTTCCAACAGTCATTCTTGTTACCGTTTGTTAAAAAAGCTGCACATCGGTACATGCAGTTTGACCCTGAGTCGTACCCTGTAGCTGACTACAAATTTAACGCAAGCAGCACACTGGGAATCATTGCTCGTGAGTACGAAGTTACTCAGCTGGTACAGTTGTTGCAGACTATGGATCGACAATCACCGTTGTACAACACCTTGATTCAAAGCATCATTGACAACATGAACCTGTCTAACCGTGAAGAACTGTTGGCAGCTATGCAGCAAGCTATGCAGCCTAATCCTCAAGCACAACAAATGGCTCAGGCAGCCCAACAAGCACAGTTGCAGTTCCAGCAGTCACAAACAGCAGCGTTGTCTGCTCAGGCTCAGGAATCACAAGCTAGGGCTGCTAAGTTGGCTGCAGAAGCTCAGGCAGTGCCTCAAGAGCTTGAGATTGACAAGATCAACGCTATCACTAGAAACCTGAAAGAAGGTGACGCTGAAGACAAAGAGTTTGAGCGACGTATGAAAGTAGCTGATTCTCTCCTCAAAGAAAAAGCAATACAAGGAAAAACTAATGTTAACGGACCACGAACTACGCCTGCTGCTGCAGAGAGTCAACCAAGAATTCAACAACCAATGGGAGCGCCTAGACCGTTTGGAACGCAAGGTGGAGGAACTCAGTAATGCCCAAGTCCAAGGACCCAAAACTAGCACGAGCGGGCGTAAGCGGGTACAACAAGCCAAAGCGGACGCCTAATCACCCTACTAAAAAATTTGTAGTAGTAGCCAAAGAAGGTGACAAGACAAAGACTATACGCTTTGGTGACGCCAAGATGACTATTAAGAAAGACCAACCTGCACGTCGTAAGTCGTTCAGGGCACGTCACAAGTGTGACACAAACCCACCCAGCAAACTCACAGCGAGGTACTGGTCTTGTAAGAAGTGGTAAAACAGCCGTGAGGCTAAAGCACGTCGTGATGACGTTAGGAGAACACAATGCGAAAATTATTAGTAGCAGTAATGCTGCTGTCGTTACAGGCATCAGCAGACACTAAGATTCTCATAGAAAAAGCAGATCAGCAGTACGTAGTTATTCCAAGCTGCAACGTATCTGAAGACGTAACTCAAGTAGCAGTATATAGGCTCAGAGTAGGCGCACCAGTATACATAAGACACAAAGGACGACAAGTCCGGTGTACGATAGAAGACTTTTACAAACTAAGGAGTTGATGATGAAAGTCAACGCACCCAAAGGTTACCACTGGATGAAAAGTGGGAATAGCTACAAGCTAATGAAAGACCCTTCAGGCGGTTACAAGCCACACAAGGGTGCATCCAAAGCTGCAAACTTTGAAGTACAAAAAGTCCACAAAAAGTAAGGAGGCTACCATGCCACATTGTACAGGTAAGCGTAAGAAGAAAAAAGGTAAGAGCAAGCCAAAGGGGTACTAAAATGCCAGCCAAGAAAAAGAAGGCAAACGACGCTTGTGCGCGTAAGGTCAAAGCTAGGTACAAAGTCTGGCCTTCTGCGTACGCTTCTGGTGCTGTAGCTAAGTGTCGCAAAGTCGGCGCTAAGAACTGGGGTAATAAGAGTGGCCGTAAGAAAAAGTAAGAAGGGTGCAGCCCTTAAGAAGTGGTTTAAAGAAGAATGGGTAGACGTTAAGACAGGTAAACCCTGCGGACGTAAGTCTGCAAAAAAAGGTGAGTCCAAGCGTCCGTACCCCTCTTGTCGTCCTAAGGCTGTTGCAGCTAAGATGACCAAAGCTGAAAAAGCTTCTTCTGCACGACGCAAGACAGGCCCCAAAGCAATAAAACATGCAGTCACAGCTTCGGGTAGGCGTAGAAAGTCCACAAGAAAAGCTTGACATTTGTATAAAAGTATGCTATAATAAAACTATAGTTAACAACATTAGAGGAAACTATGACACCTGAGCTTGAAACCTACTTCGACAACTACAACAAACTCTTCAATCACGAAGGTTTCAAACAACTCTTGCAAGAGATTTCCACAAACGCTACTCAATTAGCAGACATACAGACTGTAAAAGACGTAGAAGATTTATTCTTTCGTAAAGGTCAAGTAGCTGCTTTTGCAACAGTTATTAATCTACAGGCCACTATTGAAGCTGCTAGAGAGCAAGCTGAAGTAGAAGAAGAAGGTCCTGTTGATGTTTAAAATTTATGACTTCCGTTGTACTAACGGACATGTCTTTGAAGAAATGGTAGAGTCAGGTATCACAACCAGTAGGTGCGGTTGTGGTGCCAATGCTACTAAATTGGTATCTGCCCCGTCTTTTGTACTTGAAGGCCACTCTGGGGACTTCCCCGGACGCCACATGAAATGGGTACGAGAACACGAACAAGCAGGTAAAAAGAAGTCTCCACAATGATTATAATCACGGAGTTTAATTATGTCACGAGCGCAAATGCTTGATCCACAACCTGAAGAGGAAAACGTGGACGCTATTGAAAACGAAGCAGACGAGATTCAACAAGAAGAAGTTGAGCAACCTCAAGAAGAATCAAGTTTACCAGAGAAGTACCAAGGTAAATCTTTAGAGGACGTAGTACAGATGCACCAAGAAGCTGAAAAGCTTTTGGGTCGTCAGTCTTCTGAAGTAGGTGAGCTTCGTAAAGTCGTTGATGACTATATTAGTCAGAGTATAACGACAACAGCACCTCAACAATACGTTGAGCCTGAAGACGATATAGACTACTTTACAGATCCTCAAGCAGCAGTTAATCGTGCTATTGAGAATCATCCTAAGATTAGAGAAGCAGAGCAGTACACGGCTGAGTACAAAAAACAGTCGTCACTAGCTGCGCTTCAGTCTAGGCACCCAGACATGCAAGACATCTTGAGTGATAATAGCTTTGCTGAGTGGATTAAGGCATCTAAAATTAGGACTCAGTTGTTTGTACAAGCTGACCAACAATATGATGCAGACGCTGCTGACGAACTGTTTACTCTCTGGAAAGACCGTAAAACAGTTGCACAGCAGACAGCCAATGTTGAAAAACAGGCACGTAAGCAGTCATTAAAGGCAGCTAACACAGGCAATGCACGAGGCAGTGCAGAGGGATCACGTAAGAAGGTATATCGCAGGGCCGACATTATTAAACTAATGAGAACAGATCCTGACCGTTACCAAGCTTTGTCTGATGAAATCATGGCAGCTTATGCGGAGGGTCGAGTCAAATAATCTAGGAGATTGACATGGCTACTGCAACTTATCCCGGCGCAGCGGGCTTTACTGCGAAGACAGAGGCAGATAAGTTTATTCCAGAAAT
>Ga0208767_1001639_pt1 | contig 17564 bp, 29 predicted proteins | sample VirMetDEL_Mar_21_FD_184514 | JGI IMG/M metagenome (GOLD analysis project Ga0208767, IMG submission 184514) | Aqueous microbial communities from the Delaware River and Bay under freshwater to marine salinity gradient to study organic matter... | ecosystem: Environmental > Aquatic > Marine >... | reverse complement strand
GATTCTCGACACTGACGACTTTAGCCTTGAGGGCATCGAAGAGTTGACCCTTGAGAGTTACCTTGAGCGGTTACACTGGGAGCCACCTGTCGAAGAGGACCTTGAGATGCTCGACGAACTCCCAATGATCGAATACTAAGCCATGGACGAACTAGACCAACCACTTACCGACATTGAGCAGTCTCGCGCTGACACTGGGTTTCGTTATTATGTCGTTCAACCCGATGTCTACACTGGACTCGCTGCAGCTGTTGACGCTGACCGTGGGTATCCTAACAAACAAGGCACTACGCTCACTGGGTTGCCACCTGTTGACAACCTTGCCGAAGCTACGGACGGCAGTGGGAAACTAATTGCTATCGACTGCTGGCGATTCACTGCGAACGACGATTCGATGCTTGAGGGGACTTCGGGTGTCCAGGAGCTTACCCAGTTGGAATTCTTATCAATCAAACCTCAACCTACTGAGGATCTGTAATGAATAACCATTTGACACACCCGATCACGGGAATGATAGCTAGCTCCTGGTCAGCAATTTCGGCCTATTTTGACTATTTTGAAATGGCGGTCGGATTTGTCTCGGCAGTAATAGCTCTTATGATTGGGATACTTTCTTTGATAAACCAATGGCGGAGGTTTAAAAAAGGCGAATGATGAAGCTTTTGACAGCGGCGCTTCAAGCCTATGTCGCTTATACAAACTTAAAACTGAGGAGATATATTGATGACCTGGAGGATGAGATTGATAAGCTGGCTAGCGTTGGTGATGCTGCTTCCCTCTTGCGGATCGAACGCCTCTCAAAAAGAATTAAACGACAGCAGCTACAATCCTCCGGTGATAACCCTGATTGATGGTAAGATTTACTCATTCCAAGAGGTTTCAATGGTTGGCAGAGGACAGAAGTATTATAGTCAATATGTCTGGCGACGTGCATTAATTACCGGACAGAAATGAAATCAATATTTGAAAAGCTAATAGCTATATTCTCGCGCAAACCTGAGCCGAGGATTAAGAAAGTATTGATTTGTGTGGGCCACTCCAGAATGGGTGATAAAGGCGCCGTGAGCCGAGGTAACGTCAGCGAGTGGGTTTACAACCAATACGTGGCTGAAAAGCTGCGAGAGAAGCTTGCAGAGCGTTCTATATCATCTAGGGTAATCAGCGAGACTCCATTTAAAAGTTACTATAAATCTTGTTCGTATTTAGCTGAGCAGTCTTGGGGTTACGATTGCGTTATTGAGCTGCATTTTAATTCTCACACTCCAAACGCTAATGGATTTGAGTATCTGTATTGCGCCGGTAGCCAAAAAGGCAAAAAGCTCGCGGAGTCATTTCGCAAAATACACTCGGAGGTTGTGCCAGGTCAAAAAGACAGAGGCATTAAGGCAATCAGCCGAGGAGGTAGAGGCTATAGGTTCTTATCCAAAACTAAGCCGCCGGCAGTAATATTAGAGCCATTTTTTGGCAGCAACGCCAAGGAGTGGGTGTTGTTTGACGGCATGGAGTCAGAGCTAGCTCAGATCTATTGCGATGCTCTAGTCAATTATTTAGCGTAAGACAGGCGGAGTGTTTCTTGCATAAGTCCTCCAAAACGGCGTAGTTGTTGCATAGCTACGCCAGAGCGGCGCAGTTGTTGCATAACTACGCCAGAGCGGCGCAGTTGTTGCATAGCTACGCCAATATTCGGCCTGAAAATCAAAGACTTAGCTCCGAAATAAAAAAAATTAACAAATTTATTTGACGGGTTTAATTCTCTGGATAAGTTCACCTCATCAGCATGAAGCTGACTAGAAAAATGAAACTAATCCAATTAAGCGAAGAGACACACCGCGCACTTAAGGTGCTAGCCGTCATGAATGGCGAAAGTATGAAAGACCTTGTTGAGAGGCTCCTCCAACTAGCAATGAAAGAGAGAAAATGAAAGAAACAGTTTTTATTGCGGCTGTTTTCTTCTGTGTCGGCACTCTTGTGATGTGGGTGTTTGCCTCGTCTCGTGCTGTTGAGAAGGCTAGAGTGTCAGAAATGGCTAATAGGTTTTTTGGTAAGCCGAGGTTTGAGCTACTTGAACTCAAAGAGTTGCTAATCAAGGGTCATTACGATCTAAACCAATATGAGGTCGCTGAAAGAATTGAGGCTATTAACATCGCGCTTAACGCGAAAGAAAGGACATAAATGAACATTTACGAAGAGAGTAAAAAGTCAGCTTTAATTAAAGAAGCTGAGCGAAAAGCCAGATATGCTCCTAGTGAGCGCTGGGACGCCATACAAGCTGGAGTGGCCCGAATTAGGGCTAATGAGACAGAAGAGTACAAAGCGGCGCGAGAGCGCGATTACGCTCAAGCTAGAAAGAATCTAGGTTTGTCTTGAAATGAAAGCTTCAACTCAAAAGAGAAAGATATTAGCTCACCTTGAAAAAGGTCAGACTATAACAAGCCTTATGGCATTTAAACAATTTGGATGCACTCGCCTGGCTGCAAGGGTCTTAGACCTACGCCGTGATGGGTATCCAGTAAAATCAGAGCGAATCAGCGTGAACGGAAAACACGTTTCAAAATATTCCATTTGACGACATGAAAAACGAAATAACCAAACAAAAGGGCAATGCTTTACAAGAGCTTGCGGAGAGACTTGGCAGTAATTCAAAAAGGACTGCTGAAATACTGAAAGCTACGGCTTTCAAGAGCTGCAAGAACGATGAGCAGTTTGCTAGCCTCGTTATTGTAGCCAATACTTACGGACTAAACCCTTTACTGAAAGAGCTTTACGCTTTTCCTGGCAAGGGCGGGGAGATTGTTCCCATTGTCAGTATTGACGGCTGGCTCCGAATCATTAACGACCATCCCGAGATGAATGGGATGAGCGAGGAATGGGCCGAGGATGGTAGCTGGTGTGAAATCAAGATACACCGAAAAGATCGCGAGCATCCCACCACGCACCGCGAGTATCTAGAGGAGGTAAAGCGTAACACCGAACCTTGGAAACAGCACCCACGCCGGATGCTTAAATGGAAGTCGATAATCCAATGTGGGCGCGTAGCCTTCGGGTTTGGTGGAATCCATGATGAAGATGAAGGACGCGACATCGCCGGTTTCCGTGACGTAACGCCGGTTAAGCCGGTTACAGGAATACGAGAAATCGCAGTAAATCCTTTTGAGGAATTTGTTGAGACCGAGAGTGAGCCTGATACACAAGATCTTTTTAGTCAGGAGGTATCTAAATGATCGTGCATGACGACATAAAACAAGGCTCGGAAGCTTGGGAGAAAGTTAGACTTGGACGGGCTACGGCTTCTCAGGCTAGTAATATCCTGACTCCTACCGGCAAGCTATCAGCGAGCAGGGTAAAGTATGCTCAGCAAATTGCGAGAGAATGCTATGTAGATGATCCTTATAAATTTATGGGAAACGCTGACACTGATAGGGGTCATGAAAATGAAGGCCCAGCTAGAGAGCTTTTCCAGTCAATGATGGGCTACCAGGTCAACGAGGTTGGGTTTGTTACCCGTGACGATAAAATTATTGGATGCAGCCCTGATGGATTGATTATGGATGAAAATGGTGAATACACTATGGGCTTAGAAATAAAATCTCCCCGAATTGATGAACACGTCGATTATTTAATGCAGGGAGTTTTGCCTAAAAAATACAAAATACAGGTGCATTGGAGCATGGCCGTCACGGGAATCAAGACGTGGTGGTTTATGAGTTATTCTAGTGGAGTGAATCCTTTAATTGTTAAGGTTAAAGCTGACGAGTTTACCGACATTGTTTCACGCGCTCAGGATGATTTCATCCCAGAATACCGTGAGGTGGCTAAACAGGTTAAGGAGGCTCTATTCGGGAAGGTGGTCGTCCGATGACCATCGCCATGCGAAACCTTATTGAAAGCGAGAAATGGCGGCAGGCGGGAGTCACAACTTTTTATCGTAAGACGCTTGTTCTCGCTACAGTTGTCGAGCCTGGAATATCAATTGGGGATTTGGCAAAAGTATTAGGGACAAAGCGCAACTGTATCCACACGGCGGTTTGTCAACTAATTGACCTCAATCTGCTGCGTAAGGAGGTGATAAATCCTGCGAAATGGGGCGATCTGAAGCGGACTAAAGTCTACCCTACGCCTTACGCGAAAGATTTAGCCAATACAAAAGAGACAGTATGACACGATACGCTAAAAGGGTAGACGCCAATCACTCGGAGGTGGTTGCGGAGTTCAAGGAGCTTCTGCCCGAAGCTAGCGTATTTGATTTATCTGGCGCTGGCAGGGGCATTCCTGACATCCTTGTAGGTCTTAATGGGTTTAACTACCTGTTTGAGATCAAGGACGGCTCCAAGCCTCCCAGCGCCCGTAAATTAACGAAAGCTCAACAGGAGCTGCACTCGACCTGGCAAGGTCAAATATGCGTGATTCATAACGCTGGCCAGATGCTGGCAGAGATCGCGAAAACACAAAACACAAAATGATTAAGATTAATAAATGGTCTCAGCTATTTGAGAATGCTGACACGCGGAAGCGACAGAGGCTTGGGTGGTTTTTATCCCCATCAGGCTGCGACTCTCGCGGATACAGACGATTGATGCGGCAAGGCAAAGACGGCATCCTCGCTTTTGGGGTATTCCAAGCATTATGTCAGGTGATGGCGACCTACTCAAAAGAGACAAGAGCCAGCGGCGAATTTCGTAACTCAGACGGCACTAGCATGGAAGTGGCAGACATCTGGGAGATAACCCGCATGGAAGTGGCAGATGACTGGCAGGTTATTGAGAGCCTAGAAGAGGTGGGCTGGATTTCGTTGATAACTCAACAATCTGCCACCTCCGTGCCACCTCCGTGCCACCCTCCTGCCACCTCCGTGCCAGAAAATTCCGGGATTGTTAAAGGAGAAGGAGAAGGAGAAGGAGAAGGAGAAGGAGAAGTTTTTTGTCCACAAGTGGACGACAAACAAATTTTATCTCAATTGTGGGGACAAGCTCCCAAGCTATCCAGACAACGATCATCGAAGAAACAGGTTTGGGATGAATGGCAAAAAATCAAGAAACCAGAACGGCCTACGTTAGACGAGCTGCTGGCCGCGATCGAAGCGTGGAAGCAGTGTGATGACTGGACCAAAGAAAATGGAGAATATCAGCAGGGTCTTCACCTTTGGATCAAAAGAATGAGGTGGCAGGACTTGCCAGAAAAAAACACGGCAGGAGACGGAATCTATGTCGCTGAACTGTAATCAAATCAAAAGTTGGCTAGCAAAGTGGGGTTTTCCTGCTCGCCACATTGCAAATTTAATGCAGATGCACGGCGATGGGTTAAACAAGGCGCTGGAGCTAGAGGAGCGAGTAATAGGCGGTGACTGCCTGCTCATCCTTTGCGGTGACAGAGGACCAGGTAAAACCCAAATTGCTACAAAGTGGGCGGAAATGGCTGCTAAGCGTGACCAAGGAAGCCGATATTTTAAGTCGCACGACCTTTTAAGCATTATCAAACAACAGTTTGACGATGACAGGCAGTTAAAAGCAAAGGCGCGTGAGACACTCCAGCAGGCCAAGAAGGTATCGCTGCTCATTCTAGACGAATGGAGCGAGCTAGCAGGCACTGATTGGGAGCAGAGGACGCTTACTAACCTGATCGACCATCGCTACGACAACTTACTCGCAACCGTGATCATAACTAATCACAAGCCAGCCGAGGCAGCGGCAGCGGTCGGACGATCGATCTGGTCAAGAGCCGAGGAGACCGGCGGAGTGGTAAATTGCAACTGGAAATCTTATCGAAACAAATGAGCGAAAAAGAGAACATCAATATTGCAACAGCCATTATTCATCTTATCTGCGATAAATACAGCTTGACTAGTAAGGAAATCTTAAGCAATACGCGAACTGACAGGATTGCGCACCCCAGAATGATCGCGATGGCGTTGATCAGGAGACACACAACATTTTCAACGACTAAGATAGCAGAGATTTTCAGAAAGAAAGACCACGGCACTGTCCTCTATGCCACCAAAAGGTTTGGACACATCAACATTAATGAATTGACCCATGCCTAGACCTAGGATGACCGAAGACGAGATGCAGGTGCTGAAGCGCCTCAGATCTGGCGGCGCGATGACAGCGCTGCTGGAAGAATGCGATGATGCCGGTATATCGCCAAGCTCGGTCAAACATTTTTGGTATAAATCAAAGCGGATTAGCCTTTTTTCCAAAACCGAGAACCTTAGCCTAGACGAGCTGTTTGAGCCGGTGTTGGCCGATCTCAAGAAATACTCGCCCAAGTTTACGGCGTTTAAACGCAAGAAGATTAAAGATCCCCACTGCCTCATACTTGATCCTTCTGATATTCACGTTGGAAAGCTGGCCGTTGAGGAGGAGACTGGTAGCAACTATAACGTAAAGGAGGCCGTAGCCTGCGTTGATCGCGGGATCGATGACCTGCTACGGATGTCGCAAGGATGGGAGATCGACCAGGTTTACATGGTTATCGGTAACGATTGCCTGCATATCGACAGCCAGCGTCCAGTCACTACAGCCGGAACGCCCCAAGACATGGATGGTCTATGGTGGCAGTCTTTTATTCAATGCAAAGATCTTTTGGTCAGGGCGATTGAGAGGCTGCTACCTTACGCTAACGTCAAGGTTATCCATTGTCCCAGTAACCACGATTACGTTGCGGGCTGGATGTTGGCTCAAACGCTTAAAGCATACTTTCGAAAAAGCAAAAACGTCACTTTTGATATTTCAATCAATCATCGTAAATACGTACGCTATGGATTAAATATGCTTGCATTTAGCCACGGGGACGGAGCCAAACTAGCAGATACGCCATTACTTATGGCTCAGGAAGAGCCTGAGATGTGGGCCGCAAGCAAGCACCGCACTATTTATTTACATCACCTTCACCATCGAAATGTCACGAAATGGCAGAGCGCGAAAGACTACATCGGATGCTCGGCTGAGCATATCAGGTCGCCATCCGGCACTGATAGCTGGCATCATAAGAAAGGATATGTCGGAGTCCCAAGGTGCGTGGAAGCCTTCATTCATCACAATAATGATGGACAAGTTGCTAGGTTAACGCATCATATAAAACATGGATAGAGAGACTAGGGAGGCTTATGCCTCGCTAAAACCCTGCCTTAAATGCAAAGGCTTTCCAAGCATCAGATATGACCCAGGCGTGACTTATTCTTACTGTGTCACAAATACTTTAGACTGCCCATGCTTGGCGGCAGCGCCGGATTATGATCCAGCAGAACTAGCTAGGCGAATCAACAATAAAAATAAAAAATGAGCGAAAGCATGAAACTAACAGGAAGCCTCCACGTTCTGGGGGATACGCAGACATTTAACTCTGGATTCACCAAGCGTGAGTTTGTGGTAAAAGTGGACGACGGTAAATTTGACCAATTTATTAAACTTGAGCTAGTCAAGGACCGGATCAAGGAGATCGACGAAGCCAAGGTTGGCGACGAGATTACGGTGCATTTTAACATCCGAGGCCGCGAGCATGATGGGAGGTTCTTTAACAACCTTGTAGCATGGCGTATTGAAAGCGCCTCACCGGCCACAAATGATCCTGGTGAAGCATACAGAGCTAAGGCAGCGGCACTAGACGCCAGCACTGGTGATGGTGATGAGATCCCGTTTTAAATTCTGATCAGAAGAGAGACATGAGAACTTATATTATTGATTGGGGAAAAGATGCAATTGGAGCTAGGTATGCTTTAGTTCAAGCTACATCACTAAGGAAAGCATGGTTAGATATTGATTGCGCGATTGGAGAGCCTGAAAATATTAAACCTCTTCGTATCCCGAAGTCTTTGATGGATATTCGATATTTAGAAATCGAAAGTCCCGAAGAACCTATTGAGGGAGGTCTTATAAAAGAACTTAACTTTTAAGCGTTATAAAAGTTGAACTGAACCCTGACGAGATCGCAATCTGTCAAATTTTAGGCAGAATGCGGTCTCTGATTGCTAGAAACTCAGGCGTTAAAGATGCTAAGGTTGGGACACAGGACGGCGCTAGCGCAGACGTTCTGGGTGTGATGGCAGAATACGCATTCGCGAAACGCTACAACACTTTTCCAGACCTTGGTTTAACACCTAGAAGTGGCAGCGCTGACGGCATCCTTAATGGTAAACGGTATGATATTAAATCAACTACTTACAAAAATGGCAGGCTGCTATCTACGCTGAAAGTTAACCCTGATGTTGATATTTATATTTTAGGAATAGTTGGGGACCTGGATGTTGACTTCATCGGATGGGCATCAAAGGAGCAGCTAGTCCGTGAAGAAAACATCATTGATCTAGGCCACGGCCAAGGATACGCGCTCACTCAAGACAAGTTAACCTGGTTTTAAGTTGAAATAAAAAACTAAAAAAGTTTAAAATAGGTGTTGACTTGGGTCTCGGAGGGTGTCAGTATCCCCCCGACATGACTAAGAAAACATTACCAATTGCAGTTGCTTTTATTGAACTAGCTAACCTAGAAAAAACTTTGGGTTACGCTAATCTCTGGGACAAAGTTTGTTATCATCCCGAGACAAAACTATGCTGGGTCACCCACAAGACTCAAAAGGAGACAATTTTGTATCTGGACCCAGATAAATACGGGCCAATCGTCGAGACACTTAACGAGACAGGCGATCTTGACGAGCATATGACAGTTTCACTGTAACTTTAATAATATGAACATTCAAGAGGTCATTCAGTCAGCTATAGTTGTCGCCATTTTAATCCTCATGGCGTGGGCCGGAGGGCAACCGTAAAAACCCCTTGACGATATGTGAGAATTAGATAATCTAAAGCGTTCAATTTAAAGCAGCGTCCACCTTCGGGTTGGCGCTCTTTTTTTGGTTAAACCAGTAGGAAAATATTTGACGATACGTGAGAATTAAGTAAAACCTTTGCAGCAGCTCGCTGCTTTGTGTTTCATATTAGTGTATCAGCCGGTCTGAGTATTTAGTTGCTCAGGCCGGTTTTTTGTGCTTATTCTAAGAGCATGGCAGGAGGTAGGCCGACAAAATACAAACCAGAGTTCTGCGAGATTGCGATAGAATGCGGCAAGCAAGGCATGGGCAAGGCAGAGATCGCGTCTAGGCTAGGCGTAGTAAGGGAGACGCTATGGGATTGGGGTAACAAAAAGCCTGAGTTTTCTAACGCCTTAAAAAGAGCGTATGAGGAGGGGCTTTCTTGGTGGGAGCGTAAGGGGCGTGAGGCCACGTTTGGAGGGGTAGAGGGATTTAACTCTACGAGTTACATTTTCCAGATGAAGAACCGCTTCAAGGAGGACTGGAGAGATAAACACGATCACTCCGTTGAGGTTTCCGGCGAGATTGAGATCGTAATCGGAGGAGAGGATGAGTGAGGTGACATTTGAAGAGGTTGAAAAGCTTGGGCAGGTTCAGAGCTATTTAGAAACCGAGGGGTTCCACAACGTCACCTCGTTTGCTGAGATCACCGAGGGAGACAGGGTGATTGTCATGCTTGCGTCAGATTCACCCCAAGATTTGAATGTTTTCGGCATTTGCTGGAGCGCAGATCATTTTCAGAAACTTTGTGTTAGCGATGTTCGCAACGATTTCATGACGGCTTATGGCGACGAAAAGAACGAAACTGACAATTAAGCCTCGGAGCTGGGTTAGGCCATACTTGCAACGGACGGAAGACAGAGCCTGCCTGGTGGTGCATCGAAGGGGCGGCAAGAGCTTCGGGTGTTTGCAGGATCTCATCCTTAAATGCCACACTCATACGCGCAAGGGGTTGAAGTCATCGCCTCTACGCTATGGATACTTTGCTCCTACACAAGCCCAAGCCAAAAAGATCGCTTGGAGCTACCTCAAGACCTTCACTCATCAGATACCTGGTGTGATCAAGAATGAGTCAGAGCTATGGATTCGCTTCCAGAACGGGGCAGAGATCGGGCTGTATTCCGGCGAGAACTACGAGCGAGCAAGGGGACTTTACTTTGATGGCGTTGTTTTAGACGAATACGCCGATATTCCACCAGACGCTTGGGAGTCAGTCATCGAGCCGTGTCTTCTAGACTACAAGGGTTGGGCCACGTTTGTTGGGACGCCGAAGGGGAAGAATGCCTTCTGGAGAGTCTACCAGCACTCGCTCAAAGATCCTGAGTGGTTTTCTTTATGCCTTAAAGCATCTGAGAGCGGTCTGATCCCGCCTGACCAGCTAGCTAGGATGAAGGCTACAAGAGAGAGCAACGTGTTTGAGCGGGAATTTGAATGTTCGTTTTCATCTGATATACCTGGAACAATTTACGCCAAGGAGGTAGAAGACGCACTGAGGCTAGGTCATGTGTGTGACTTTGAGCCGAATCGTGGGCCGGTATGGACGACTTGGGACATCGGATCGCCACAAAACACTGCCGTCATCTATTGGCAGATCGACGGAATGAGAAGGACAGTCATTGATTGCGACATATCAGCCGGCATGACGTTAGAGGACCGCGTGGGCCATATGCAGGCTAAAGGATTCAACTATGGTGGCCATCTGCTACCACATGACTCGGCAGCTAGGCAGCCCAATGGACTCACATTCGCAGAGGAGCTACGGAAGGCTGGACTGTCAAACGTGCAGACAATCCCAAGGACACATGACAAGGAGCTGCGGATTAACGCAACAAAGAAGGCATTCCCGAATATTTGGTTCAGAGACAAGACAACTACGCATCTTAGGGACGCTCTAAGCCAGTTCCACTACAAAGAAGCTACCGATGGAACGGGATGGATCACAAATAAGATCTCTCACGGCTGGGAGTCTCATCCATCTGACGCATTCTCAATGCTGGCCGAGGCAGAGCTGCACGGCATGCTGACCGATCAGCAATCGCACTCTAGACGCCGGAGAAAGCCAAGAATTAATGCTGGCGTTGGATATGGCGGCTAACCACGCTGATGTTGATATTTAAAGATAGTTGACATAGTTACGCAAAAAGCGTAATAAGCGCACATGGGTTTCTTAACACCTCCAAAACCACCACCACCGCCCCCACCGCCTGCGTCTGCTGATGTTAGTCGCGTAGAGTCCAAAAAGATTGCGAAGCGGAAACGCGCAAGAGGAATGCGAACATCTAGTTATGCCAGCTCAATGAGAGCAGGCGCGGTCAATCCTAACTATTCAACCGGCTCCAAGACGGCTCAGGGTCAATGATCCAGGAAGATGTAGACACCATCCTGCGTAAGGCCGACTCGTTGGAAAGCGAGTTGAGTCTTTTTAAATCTCATTGGGAGACTACTTCTAAATATTTCAAGCCGCAACTTGATCTGTATACCCAGCATCCACAGACTCCTGATGTCACCGGATACTCGGGCCTGTATGATACGACAGGGATTGATAGTCTTGACACTTACTCTAACGGCATGATCGCCGAGGTGTTCCCTTCCAACGAGAAATGGATGATCTACACGCCACAGGATGACCATGAGGTAGATGACGCCGGTCGCAAGTGGTACAACAAATGTTCCGAGATAGCGCTTACCGCACTTGGTCGCAGTAATTTCTACCAATCCATAAAGCCTGTTGTCACTGATATGGGCTGCGGCGGCACTGGGTCGCTGTATATTGAGCGCGGAAACAAGAAGCTGCTCAAGTTTTGTTACGACAGGCTAGGCACATTCGCCATTGAAAAGGATGGCGAGGGCGACATCAGGACGGAATTCCGATGGCTCACCATGACCGCATCGGAAATGGCTGACAAATTTGGCGAGGACAACTTGGGCAAAAAGGCCAAGGCATCGCTGAACGACCTTAGAAAGGGCGGCGAGAAGACACAGTTTACTGTCATTCACGCTTGTTTCCCGCGAAATAAAAACGGGATTGAGGCTGAGAATAAGCCGTTTGCTAGCATTTACGTATGCAAAGAAGACCGGTCAATTTTAGAAAAGAGTGGATACGATTATTATCCATTTGCCTCTCCAAGAGCTGAGATCTGGAATGATTACAATTACGGGCTATCGCCGGCAACGAAAGCTCTTCCTGCTATGCGTGAGCTTAATAAGCTGCGGCGGGATGTTCACGAAGGCGTTGCCCTGCAAGTAAAACCGCCCTGGCTGGTTCCTTCAGACTCTGTTGATGAGATCTCAACGCGCCCTAATGGCGTGACCGTTTTTGATGAGCGCAATGGCATGAAGCCAGAGCAAATGCGGGTGTATAACGACATCAACGCGGGAATGATTCTGATGGAAAACGTGGCTGAGCAAGTGCGCGGGTTTTTTCATGCGGCGTTGTTTGAGGCTGTCGCACAAAAGGACAAGCAAATGACAGCGCGTGAAGTGGCGAGCATTGAAAACGCTGCCCTTCGTCGATTCCTTCCAAATTTCAATCAGATTACAACTGAGCTAACGCCAATCTTCCAGAACGTGTTTTTGCTCATGTTTAACGAGCAGATGTTCCCAGATCCCCCAGAAAGCGTGAAGCTTTACCCTAATGGGCCGATGAATTCAGGGATTGTTCCTCTTCCAAAGGTTGAATTTACTTCGCGCATTGCTCTAGCGATAAGGATGATCGAAAACAACGCTATCGACCGCACTATTGAGCGGATTATGCCCATGATTCAGATCGCTCCAGAGCTTGCCGACAACTTTGACCTTGATCAGATGCTTAGAGACAGCGCCAGAAATGACGGCATTTCCGAGGATGTTATTAAGAATCTTCAGCAGGTGATTGATCAGCGCGAGGCTAGAGCCGCAGAAATGGCTCAGCAACAGCAGATGATGATGGCTCAGCAGGCTGCTAGCGCCGCTAGGGATGCCAGCCAAGTTGATCCTGAGAAGCTTCAGGGCATGATGTAATAATGGACAGACATACACATAACGGGAAGGTCGTTAAGACCCTCCTGTCAACCAAAGAAGGGGATGCTTTATTGGAATGGATGAAAGTAAAATTTCAGTTCGACCAGCCAGTATTCAAAGCAGAAGACGACTACAACGAGACCGCCGCAAAATTGCGAGAGGGTGGCCGTCATGTAATCATAGAACTAGAGAACCTAAAACCAAGAAACCCAGATGATTGATCCAAGACTATTTAAGTTGGTTGGAGACAAATTCATTCGTCAAACCGACATGAAAGAAATCGCTACTCTCGTTGATGGAGAGGTAGTGGGACTGCATCACAAGCAGGAAAAGTTTAGAGAAACCTTGGAGAGCCTTATTGACGGCAATCCTGCACCTCCTGAGCCTTCTGTTGAGCAAAATAAGACCTCTGATGCTCCGGCTGAATATTTCACTGCAAGAATGGGGGCTAAAGCGCCTGAAGTGGTTGAGTGGAGGCGCAAGAATTGGACAGCTGAGCAATTTGAAGCTGCATACGGCGATTTATTTAAAGAAGAGAATCTATGAGACAATACGAATTAATTAGAAATGAAGAAGGAGGGGAGTCTGCTGGCAGTGGCGCAGTGGCCGAACCTGTAGCAGATATGGCGTCAGATCCATCAATCCCGCCAAGCTTTGATGCTTCGGGAATGTTTGATGAAGACGGCAGGTTTCTGGAAATTGGTGACCGGTTTAAAAATGACAGCGTAGACGCTGACTACATCAACCGGAATTTTAAGGGTAAAAACCCAGCGGAACTAGCCAAAATGCTGAAAGATAATCAGACAGCGGCTAGGGCTAAATCTATTTCTTATCCTTCAGCAGACGCAACTGACGAGGACTGGAGCAGATACCGCGAAATGGCCGGAGTGCCGGAAAGCGTTGAGCAAGTAATGCCGGAAGATTTTGACAGCTTCCAAAACGCAACCGGATGGTCAGAAGAAGTGGCGACTCCTGTTATCCAAACCTTAATTAATGCCGGAACACCAGGTCCTGCTATTTCGGCAGCGCTAGCTGCGGTTCAAGAGGCAGCAGCTTCCCAAGCAGAGCAATGGCAGGCAGAGGCCCAGCAACGGCAAGAAGAGGGGAAGCAGCAACTTTTGCAAGCATTTGGGACAGAAACTGAGTCCCGAATCAATGGAGCTACCGTGGCGGCTGAAAAACTTGGTATTCAAGCCGGTCTAACTCAGGATCAAATTGAAAACGTAAAAGCTGTAGTATCTGAAATCCAGAGTCCTGAGCTTACTAGAATGTTTGCTCACCTTGGTGACGCAATCTCGGAAGCCGCATACAGAGGTCCAGGGCAGAGTGCAAAGGTAGATGACTTTAGAGGCCCAGCCGAAACAGCGCAGGCAATTATGGAAGACGATACTCATCCAATGCACGCAAAGTTTATGTCTGGAGACGATGCCGTCCATAAGCATGTAGACAATTTGCTAGCTAAGGCTAGGGACATGATCCAATAAGTTTCTGGGTGGTTTCTCTCTTCCCACCTAGCACCGAGCCTCCTCCTCTTAGTCATGTCAGAGGGGGAGGCTTTTTGTTTGACTAAATTGATATTTTATATTAGAAGGCTATGCATGACAGCTTACCTAGCTTGCTAGACCTGTCTAAAAAACAAATTCGGTCGCCCTTACACGCCCCTCGCATGGCCTACCAGCGTTAGCTGCCCCAATTTTAGAGGTTTCCGTTCACAGACAGCGGCCTTCGTGAACTATAAACAAATCAAACCTTAAAATATTATGCCAGTTAGCCCAACACTCGCGCTGATCGATCAGTATCAGCCAAAATTCGAAAGCCAGTGGCGTCGTCTTGCACAGCAGGTCGATAGCCGACTCAGTGGCGCCGTAAGCGTCACTACAGGTTGCACCGGTGAAGTAAACTACCGCGACCAGATTAAGCCAATTGAAGTCTCTTCTCTTGGAACTCCAAGCCAAAACCGCATTGCAGCAACTGCAATTTCGGAAATCCAAACTCAAAAACGCGCTAACTACCCTGAGAAATTCCAGGCAGTTAAGCACTTTGATGAGTTTGACGAAGTCTGGCTTGCCGAGCAGTCAAAGCCCACCTCGCAAACCTTCCTTGAGTTTAAGGCAGGATTTAACCGCAAAATGGACGATTTGATTATCGCTGCCGCTACCGGAACCTCCAAGACCGGAAACAATGGCGCTGTTGATACCGATCTTCCAACAAGTCAGGTTGTTCCTGTTAATACTGGAGGGGACGGTTCTGGAATGAATCTTGATAAGATCCTCAATGCTAAGCAGCTTATGGAGGAGAACGAAGTGTTTGGTCAGGACATTGATGGCGACGAAGCCTATCTTGTCCTCAACGCCAAAGCTCTTCGCGCTCTTTATGACGAGGCAAAGATTACCTCCAGCGACTATGCCGGTGAACTTCAAGCCCTTTACAACGGAGAAATTGACCAGTTCCTTGGTTTCAACTTTATCCGCACTGAGCGTCTTGCTGTTGCAAGCAACATTCGCACTTGTTTTGCCTTTGTGAAATCAGGTATTGCACTTGATATTTGGCAGAATCCTAAGTTTAAGCTTAGCGAGCGTAATGACTTCAACGATGCCGCACAGCTTCGTGGAACCGCCGCAGCAGGAGCTACTCGCCTTGAGGAAGTCAAGGTTGTTGAGATCCCTTGTGACGAATCCTAGCACCAAACAACAATAACTAATGGCCCGTCTGTCTTTTTGGGCGGGCGGGCCTTTCTATTTTATGAGCAAGATTATTACTGACATTGACATTGCCAACCAAGCACTTGGCTATCTGGGAGAGCAGACGATTGCATCAATGTCTGAAAGCACCAAGGAAGCTAGGCAAGTCTCGCTCCACTTTGACCAAACGCTTCGCGAAATTATGGAGAAGCACAGGTGGTCTGTAGGAAGAAAACGCAAAAGAATGACTAGGTCAGCTATTGTTCCTAGCTTTGGGTGGACCTACGCTCATGTTATCCCTCAAGATTGCATTAGAATTTTGGACATTTTTGAGATTTCCGAACAAGACCCAACTCTAAGTCCAGTTCCTATTAGGAAGTTTGAAAAAGAACCTGGGCTAATTTTAAGCAATGTAAAACATTGTGGATTGGTCTATATTAAACAGGTTATTTCTTCAGACCTTTCTCCTTTGATGATTAAAGCTTTGGCGATTAAACTTGCCTCTAAAATAGCTATCCCGCTCGGAGAATCTCGGCTTTTTGGTGAGCTTTATAATTTGGCTGATAACGCCATCAAGGACGCATGGCTAAGCGATGCAAGACAGTCACGATCAGGAGAAAACTCTGATTTCCTCCAAAGATCTGAAGAGAACCACGCCGAAAGCGGAAGATACAATGCCTGAGTTTTTGCAGTCTAATTTTAATGGTGAGTGGTCTCCGCTCATGCTTGGCCGTGTAGAGCTGTCACGATACGCTACATCTTTGCGGACAATGGAAAATTTTGCGCCTACGATTTCAGGCGGCGCAAGAAAAAGACCTGGAACGGAATACCTTGGAGAGGTTCAGGACTCATCAAAGAAAACACGGCTTGAAAGCTTCACATTTTCTAATGATCAATCTTATTTGCTAGAGTTTGGCCATAATGTTTTAAGGTTTTGGAGAAACGGTGTTTTATTAAGCGATACTGAAACAACTCCTTACACTGAGGATGAGGTGTTTAGCCTGAGAATGACATCGACAAACGATATTGTTTATATCGCCTCACCTAATCATGCTCCTTATAAACTAACCAGAACATCTGACACTACGTTTGATTTTGCGCTGCTTGAGTTTGAGAACCAACCGTTTGAAGACGAAAACCTTACAGATGTCACTATAGCGGCATCAGCGCAGACAGGAACAGGTATAACCTTAACATCTTCCAGTGATTTGTTTACTGACGACATGGATGATGGGGATGGTAGCACGTTTAAAATTTCACATTACATTTCTAGAAGTGTTTCGGAAAGTTCTATTAATGAAACAAACGACAATATTACTTTTTTTTCCCCTGCAACTTCTTATCAAATAGGAGATAAAATTTCAGTTCAGATAAGTAGCACCTATTTTTATTACACCTGTCACACGGCATACGTTGGAGGAACTTCTACCCAACAAAACCCAGTAGATTTACTGGATTACTTTTCTCCTGGAATAGTTGCTCAAATTTTAGGGGCAACTTCTAGCGAAATGAAATTTTACATTGAGGGAGAGTGGTCGTTTAGAACAGAAGGCAACTGGGATGGAGAATGGGGTATCCAAGAATCAGAAGATGGTCAGCTCGGTAACTGGGTAACAAGATTTTCTATGGCGTCAGATAGCGGCTCTGATAATTACGTCCGAGAAGGTGATGAGTCTGATAATCCGATTTGGCTTCGGGTTGTATTGTTTAATATTGGCAGCGGGTCAAACCATAGAGTGACCTGGACAACTTCAGATGTTGAAAAGTCGGGAGAAGTTACGATTACATCTTACATTTCTCCAACACAAGTAACTGCTGATGTAAGCACAACTAGGCCACTTTACTCTACTGCGGCGACTAAGCATTGGGCTGAAAATGAGTGGAATCAAAGAAAAGGGTTTCCGAGTCAGGTGTTTTTCAAAAACAACCGGCTTTGCTTTGCTGCTACTAAATTAGACAATCAAGCAATATGGGGCAGCGAAGTTGATAAGTGGGATAATTTCAAGAGAGGGGTTCAAGAAGACTCAAAGCCATTTAAAGACGTTCTAAGGACTGGTAACCAAGATCCTATACAATGGGTAT
>Ga0208767_1001635_pt1 | contig 17579 bp, 17 predicted proteins | sample VirMetDEL_Mar_21_FD_184514 | JGI IMG/M metagenome (GOLD analysis project Ga0208767, IMG submission 184514) | Aqueous microbial communities from the Delaware River and Bay under freshwater to marine salinity gradient to study organic matter... | ecosystem: Environmental > Aquatic > Marine >... | reverse complement strand
CAACCTAGTTGTGCTGTTATCTCAAACTTAAATTCTGCTTGGCCATCTTCGCCTGCTACACCAATACCAGCGCCAATAAGATTGATTAAAGCAACACTGTCTGTAGCTCTCAAGGCTTCTTCAGCATCAGAAGTACTGGCGCCAACAAAATCGTTTAAACTTTGAAAGAACAATGATATATCAAAGTTGACAAACGACCTAACAGCTTCTGGGTTTGTTCCTTCATAGGACCAGTTGACACTTTTAATCCCTGCGCCACCGGCCCTTCCAAAATTGCTGCTAGTTATGCTTTCGATGTCTGAGTTTTCTGTAAACGACTTAAACTTAAACTCTAGATCGCCATCGCTATGGATTGTATATGAGCCATCAGTCTGTCTTTTATATACTCTTTTAAACAATCTTATCTTTGGAACCAACAAAGACAGATAAGGTGTGCGTATTGCGAAGAAGGGAAGAAGGTTTGGTCTTTTTTGAAGAAAGTTGATCAGCAAGCTTTCACTTTCAACTCTTATTGGCACGATGTTTTGTTGTGCTGTCATTTCCGTGTCAAAGAAGTCTTCTATTATCCGTTCGTTTAGTGTAGCCAGAACACCTTGCTGTCTGTTTAACAGGAAAGACACAGCTGCTTCGCCAGTTAGTTCTCTGACGGAGCGCTGCGAGAGTTCGGCAGCAGTCTCTCTTATCTCTTCAGCTTCCTCTCTTCGTTCGGTAATTGCTTCAACGTTGTAGGGATTGTACCAGCCCTCCTGAGTCCAAAGGCTTCTGGCTCTAGGATCTGAATTGTTGGTATTTTCTACATTATACCTGTAAATTGCGAATAAAAGCTGGGCAAAAGTGCCTTCGGGGTCTTCATCCAGGACCTCAATGGCGCCATCGTCGATGGTGTCGTTGTCTTGAAACACCCTCGCCGCCGGGGTTGTACCGGTTATGTTCGTTACATAGCCTTGAATATTAGTAAAACGAGATTCTGATAAACCTGATCCGAGAAGTTCATTAATGTTACCACCGTTGACTAGGTTTGGGCGATCGAGGTTAACGGCCGTCAGGCCCTTTATCGTTAGATACACTTCTTCGTCGTCCGTAGTGCCGGCGTATTCAGCTAGAGCTAAAAAGTTAAGCTCACGATCCTCGTCTTCGAGAAAGTCGGCCGCTAGTCTTCTATAGAATCTTGCTTCTGGCATTTAGATAAACCTCTCGTAGATTTGATCTAATGGAAAAGGAATCAAAACTTCATCCCCAACAGAAAAGTGTGCGTCGGTTGGCTTTTGATTAAACCAAGCAATAATCCACCAAAGTTTTGAGTCTCCATAAAACTCAAAAGCCAGTTTAAATAACCTTGTTCTTCTTTGCCATATAGAGGTTCGCATTGAATATTTTTTTCTTTCCTCAACAGAGAGGGGCTGGGTAAGTGCTGTCTCAATCAATCTTGTATTTACTAAATCTCTTGATCTTAGTATATCTTTTGCTGCCGGTGTTCTATTGGCTTGAAAGATTCTTTTATTTGTATATCTTGACATTGTTTAGCTCTTTTGTTAATCTCTGGCTATGCTATCGTTCGCTATAGCCGCAGCAATATTGCTTGCTGCACTAGCAGCAGTCCCTTGTGTTAGCACAGCTTGGTTTGTGGCGTCACCTATAACATCCAAACGGGATGACGCAGCAATTCTGCTTGCTGTGTTAGCGGCAGCCCCTTGAGTTAGGATGGCTTGGTTTGTGGCGTCGCCTATAGTATCCAAACGGGAATCTAGATCTGATGTCTCTTTTACAAAATAAGGAAATTCGCTAGCCGGTCGGTACCCACCCTGTTCTCCGTCGTTTTCCTTGGTGAACCCAAGATCGTGTGTGTGAAGGATTGTAGCTGAAAAACTTACTGAGAAGAAAGCAGGGATTGCCGAACCAACTTCATCAACCCAGCCGGCAGACCCATCAAATTTAAAACTATGGGAAAAGTTGTTTATGCCGCAAACCAGTCCAGATTCTGGGCTGTCACCGGGAACTCCTTTTGATTGATCATAGATTAGGTTTGCAAACTTTATTCGAAATAAGGGTGACGCCGAGATTGTATTTGCGAACCCTGATCTACTAAAGCCTGGATAGAGAAAGTTGATTAGTTTATTCAGAGCAATTAAGTTTGTTTTTGCTTGACTTTTACTTACGGAAGGAACATCAAAAGCAACATCCATTGTTCTTTCAGTTCCCTGGAAAGTCAAAACCGGGTCTTGTCGACCAAAGACTTTTTGAGAGTTCCAAGTCGGAGAAAACTTATCGTCTAGTTGAGTTAACAAAGCTGGGAACGCAACCGTATCACCGGAAACTACAGAATAAAAGTGAAATAAATATTGCTTTCCTCTCGCATAATTTTTTATGTAATCTGTCATTTGCTTCTCCTAGTCTCCAATTGCGGCCCTGAACCGTGTTGTATCATATCTATCAAGCCACCTAGCCAACACTCGCCCATCAAGCTCTATCACGTTCGTTGTTCCTTCGTTGTTGGCTCGCTCGTTGACCAGTCTGCTAATTGCTGCAACCAGCTGGTTAGTGCTTTCAGCGCCTTCAGCGTTTGAGACGGCGCCAATAATCGTCTCTATTCTTGCTACTTGTTCAGCGTCGACGGCTGAGGCAATCTGCATTAGGTTGGCCAATGAGTCTGCTGTTGCCGTGAAAGCAACCGTTTTTTCTGTGCTATCGGGGAGTTCATCTAAAGCTTTACCAATAGCAGTTATATATTCAGGCACTCCTGATCCTTCTAGATCTGCTCCTGCCAACTGTGCCAACGAGGAAAGCGTTGCAGCGAAAGAATCAGCTTTTGTAGTATCCAATAAATTGATGAACTTAACAATTCTTTTTACCATTCTTCCGCCGCCGAGACCCGCAGCTAGCGCCAAGGACACCATTCCGGCTGAGAATGCTAACATAGAAGTGCCAATAGCAGCAATTTTGTCAACATCCATTTCTGCAAAAGATGAAACCAAATTTGCCACGCCACTAGCAGCTAGCCAGATGCCAGCACCGACCATAAGGGCAGCTGCGCCAAAGGCTAGCATACTCCACGAGACGACTGCTAGCCCGGCACCGATCGCAGCTAGCGATGTAGCGATTGGGCCGGCAGAGGCCAGCAGCGCTTGACCAAGAACAACAACTGCAATACTAAAAGCAGCAATTGCAAGTACAGCACCGGTGATCTGGCCACCATTTAAACCATCAAACGCCGCAACCAATTTCGACATTCCCAAAGCAGCCAAACCAATGCCTGCACCGACCATAAGCATTGCTGCGCCAAACGCCAATAAGCCCTTGGCGCTCATGGTCGCAGCTTTGCCTACAGAGTTTGTGGCGGCGGCTATTTTCACGCCCGATTCTCCAGCAACTGCGGCCGCTGCTTTCATTTTAATGCCGAAGAAGAAGCCGGCAATGCCTGCTTTTGCAAAGGCTGCTACAATGCCGGCGCCCACAACGGCAATTGCCAGTCCGGTCGCTCCCCACCCTTCTGTAAGGTCAACAAGCAAATCAATCATCTTATTTATGCCTTCCACAATAGGTCCGACAAAAATTGCCAAGTTGCCCATAAGAACCTTAAACTTATCCATTGCGGTTGAAGCATCTCTTGTCCTATCAGCTAACTCTTCTTGAGTCATCCCGGCATACATTAGTTGTGCGGCGGTTTTTCTCACTTCTTCACGAGTTGCTCCAAACAACTGTGCCGCTTCTTCCATCGAGATGTTAAGAGCATCTGAAACTTCCCTTTTCTGGAAGCGATCCATTTCGTCAAAAGTCATTGAAGACTGTTCCATTGCTCTTTGTAATAGTTCTATTCTTTCTTCTTCTGTAGCATTCAAAAGAGAATACGTATCAAGCAAGTTACCGCCTAGGACCATGTTTAGACGTCCGGCTGCTTGTGATGAAGCCTCAAAGGTATCGTATTGGCCCACAATGTTATAAAGGCTCTGAACGGACATTCCGGTTGCTTTTGCGGCTGCTTGTAGTTCCAAGAAGACGTCAAGTGCGCTATCACCCATCTTTGCAAATAGCTCGCCCATTCCGACAAGGTCAGCCGACACTTGACTAAAAGGTATGCCGAGAGCATCTGCTGCGCCGGCAACTTCTCTCATTGCCGTTTCTGTTTCAGCTAATGACATTCCTGCGACTTTTGTAAATGTCTGTGCCATACCTGCGGCGTCGCCACCAAGTCTTTCTATTTGCGCAGATAGCTCTATAAAGCCTTGCTGTGAACTTTCGGATAGTTCGGTGAATTCACTAAAGTTTGAGTAAAGGTCTCCCATTACCCCAACGGCTTCGGCGCCACTGATGCCCATAAGGCCCAAGGAATCTCTAGTCTCAAATGCTGCTGTTGTAAAGTCACGTGAAGCCCCTGTGCTCTGAACGAAAGAAGCGCCGGCGCTATCAAGGGCGTCAACTGCGGCGAGAGTCCCCTTTCCTAGTCTGCTGAACCCTATGAGAGTGTTGTCTAACCCAACATCAAATGCACTACTTTGCTTTGAAGCTTCTTCCACCCCGGCCGCAAAAGCATTAAAAGCTTCCGTGAGGCCGCCAGCAGATTTGACAGCGTTGAGAAGTTTGCTGTCTAAACCAAAAATTGAATCGCCAAAGCTTTTACCAAGGGCTGTTGCGGCTTCAAAAGTTTTATTTAGTTCGTCCTGAGCTTTTATCTTTTCTTCAATTGCTGCGATAGATTCAGCTAGCTTTTCAAAGCGCTCTCGTTCGCCTGCATTTATGGCTTTTTGCAGTTCGATCTTTTCTTTTAAGAGTTCTTTTTCTTCACCAGTTGCTTTGTTAACCTGTACTTGGAGACGAGCCAAGTCCAGAAGACCTTGAGCTTTTTTCTCATTAAGCTCAATCGTTTTTTCGGTTATTTTGTTGTTCTCCTCAGTCATTCATAAATACCTTATTGGATCGGCCACTTCATCCCGGTTTCACGCTCAAAGTTTCTTATTGCTGTGTTTAATCTTGACTTAGAGGAAAAAGTCTTTGGGTTATTTAGGCCGTGCTTTTCAACAGCTTTCATGTATTGCTTCTCCCCCATGGCGGCATTGCGGAAAGAAGAAACTTGTGATGAGGTGCCTCTTATCTTACCAACCTGTGGAAATAACCTAAAGTAATCATCGAAACCCAAGAACTGCATTAGAGCCCTTTTAAGTTTCTCTCTCTGCCTTACGATTGGACCTTCATCTATTTTCGAAAAATCTAAAATTAGCTCTTCGCTTGTTTCTTCTTGTTCAGACATAATATTCCTCCTAACACAGTAAATAGTTTATAAAAGAAAACCCGCCATAAAGCGGGTTTTGTTATTTGTTGTTTTTCCTTGCTTTCTTTGTTTGTTCTGCTTCGTCTTCCTTTTGCTTGACCAGCCTTTGGATAAACCATTTTCTGAGGCCGACTGGGATTGAGTAAGATTCGAACAAGGAAAAGCCGCCATGGTACTTTAGGGCAAACAGCTCTTCGTATAGTACTTCCTGGTAACTAGATGTCGGGCCAAAGGAAGCGAAAGTTGATTGGCAAGTCCATCTCAACCTCCGTATCACAGGAAGGGCAAGCAAAGTCGCCCTTCATCTCAACCCCTGGCTGGATGTCTTTCATTACCTCTTTGAGCTTTTTGGCGTCCCGAAGAGGCATATTTTCTACATAAGATCCAACTAAGTCCGGATTGTCATTTACAGAAACAATAACGAGCCTGTAAGTTTCTAGGCCGGCTGAAAAGTCAACGTTATGCTTTTTATATTTCTTTTCCTTGTCGGCTAAGGCTTTTTCATCCTTGCCTGTTAGAAAGCGTATCTCAACTTTAGCTTTTGTCTTTGGTGCTGTAAAGGTAAATGTTCCTTTTCCTGTTGCCTCAACACCTTCGGACAAAGTTAGAGGTTTGTTGCGAACACATTCCTCCAAGTCAAAAGCTACTTCGGTCTTTTTCATACAAGAGCGGCAAACTGCCTCAACTGGGTATTCATCACCATAAGCAGATCTTCGCACTTGGGTCAAGATCGCATTCTTGTCTCCAATCAAAAGGTCGTCTAAGTCAAAGTCTTTTGTTACCATCAAAGAGCGTAAAAGCTTTTCAACAACAACACCTTGCTTTAGGTATGATTGGTTTAGAAGAATGTCTTCCTCCTTAGCGGTCATTTGTCTTACTTCTATTGTTGGGTTCTTTCGAAGAGGATGACCCTCTGGATAGAACTCACCATTTGATGGAAGCTCAACAATATCATTTGCGGCCACAAAAGAAAAGTCAGCACCCTGCTGGGCCATTGCAGGTGCTGGTTCCGGGGATGTCTGGGGGACTTCGGGAGCCCCCAAGCGGTCTTGATTGTTTCTCATCTATCTCCTATGAGGTTAATAAACTTTTTATGCGCCGAAGCTTGGGACAGCAGTGCTGCCGTTATAGAAGTTAAAGAAGTCATATCGAAGTGTCATTGAGATCTCTGAGAGGTCCTCACTGTCGTATGCTAAACTTTGACCAAACTGAACTTGCTTAATCCAAGCGTTAGTAAGAGCAAAGCTAACGATACCATCTTGTCCGTCTTCTCCGGATCCTAGATGCTCAATAGTGACATTTCCGAGTGAACCAACAGATTGATTCTTTGTCATTAATGACTCGCTAGCTAAACCTTCTCCTGTTGGGATGTTATACCCTGAGTTCGCAAACTTTGCAAGAACTCTTTGTGATATCTCGTCATTAATAGAGTCTACTACCGTAAATGTGATCTCGTTATAAGTAACGGTACCGGGGAAGTAGAAGGTGTGATTTAAAAACTTGTGCTCTGATTCTCCGACGTTGATCTCTGGAAGGTTAATCCCTTTGACCACCCAAGTTGGAATCAAGCCATTAGCGTCGGATATCCGAACTAAGAACTTAAAATTTCGACGAGGTTCAGAAGTTGCTGTGCTGCTCCAAAATGCCATTTATTATTTCTCCTTTATCTTAAATAGTCTTAGCTATCAAAACTTGCGCCGGAGCGGAAGATTTCGAAGTCGATTGCAATAAACTCAATTGCCCTAGTCGGCTTAAGGAGCACTTTTGCGTATAATACGTTCCGATCGATTAGATCAGGCGTTGTTGTTGTCTCATCAAGAATGAGCCTATAATCTTCTAGACCAAACTTAGCTTTGACATCATCCAAGAGCGGTCGTGCTCTAAGAAGGAACTGAGCCCAAGTGTCACGAGCGTTCGGCTGGAATAGGATTGTATTTGCGATTCTTGAAATTTCCTTCTTGAGGAAAATAAGAAGCCGACGAACATTGACTCGGTCAAGCGCAGAAGCACTAGCCTGAAGTGTTTTCTGTCCGAAGATAACGATTCCTTCTTGTGGGAACTGCGCAATCGGGTTAACGTTTACGCCGTATAAGTCATCTCTTTCCTTTGAGGATAGTCGCTTAGAAACGCCAGTTGCTACAATGCCGGTTGAACCATCTGAGAGGCCGCCACGGTTAAAGCCAGCTGGTGCGAACCAAGGCTCCGCAACTCTTTCTGTGTAACCAAACGCTGACATTGCTGCCACTGTCGCAGGAACATACAACACAGTGTTTGATCCTCGGTCTCTTATCTGAACTGCCGGGTAGTAAGCAGCGCCGTAAGAACTATCAAAACCTCGTGTCTTCATAGTATTTACAGCAGTGCTAGGAACAGGAAGTCTAGTTCTGTTTGTTCCTATATCGCCGGAAGTTAGCTCAAAACGAGGCTTATAATCGTTTTCGATATCGATAATAGCCAACGTGTCTTTTCTTTCCTCAGCCATATCAACCAAGTAGTCAGTTACAAGAGGGTCGGACAAGCCCGGTGCGGCTACAACATTGTGCTCAACCACATCAGGGTCTCTAAGCATGTCGATTGCCTTACGAACTGAGTATAGCTCATATGAACTTTGTTCAGATTGTCCGTTGATTAGTCGGTTTGCAAAAGGCTCTGGCTCTGTAATGTCCAAGCCGTCTGTTCCGCCAACTAGCGGCAGCGTGAATGAGTTTATACTAGCATCAAGAAGAGTGTCGATACTCCCTGTTCCTCTGAATGAAGTTGCATCTGCTCGTGAGCCTGAAACATAAACAGGGACTGTGGCTGAACCTGAAACATCATCTAATGAGAAGATGTAAGAGTATTCTAGGCCGGTGGCTAGCGTGCCTCCTGAGCCGTAAGGATCCCCTATGTCTGAAGAGATGCGTCTGGTGTAATCACCATAGCCGTTATCACGCCTGGCGAATGTGCCTTGTGTGCGTGCGCCGTAGAATGCGCTCTTCGGTGTTGAGACGCCATAAGCGCCTGACTCACGAAGTGAAATCCGAGGGAATTCGACTCGGGCGCCCATACTAGCAGTGAAAGCAGTGCCAGAGTATTGAGAGCCGGTTGTAAGTGTTGCGCCGGCAAACATTTGTGCTGCAGCGACAACCAAGCCCGCACCGGTACCCGGAGTGCCACTGTCTATTTGAGTCGATGTTCTTATTGGCCCGAAGTAACCAAACGGAAGAGCTGCCGGGTTAGCAGTAGCGTTGTCGACTTCGTCATTCATTTCCATACGTATGTATTTTGAGACATTGTTGTATGTTCCATACTCTTCATAATATTTTTCAGTCGTGTTCCAGCTTAGGTACCTGTCGCCAATTCGACGAGCAACATAGTCTGGGGATGCTGGATTTAGATTTAGACCCGTGAATGACTCTAGGAGGCTTAGGGCGTTATCTGTATCACTAGCATCTCGCACAAAAACATCAAAAGTGCCGTAAGGATCGACAGTTGGGTTGACCGCTGCTTTTACGTTTGCAATTGATACCTTGATGTTGCTGTTGTCCCAGTCTCCTCGAACATCAGTAGCAACAAAGCGGAAAAGTTTTTGCTGATCCTGTGGCTGGTAGGAAGCGGTTTCTTGCGTGAGGTCCTGTGCGAACACTAGGCCGCTCTTCGCCACGGCTGCAGCTGCGGAACGGTCTGAGAGGTCTTTGTCCAACCCGGACATACCGGCAACGAAAGCAAAAGCGTTTTTCCCGGTACCACTAAGTGCAGTTGGGGCGCCAGAGCCAGGAGAGCCGTCACACACAATCTCTTGTAGTGAACTTTCGAAAGTCTCTCCTAGCCAATAGTTTAGTCTTGTGTCGGCAGCATAGAGATCTGAATTCGTATAGTGTGGGTTGGTATTGAATACCTTACGAATATACTTTTCTGAGTTTGGATCAAAGTTGAACGTGGCAGTAAGGTGGTTGGTGCTTTGGTAGTTCTTGACAATTGCCGTAAATGTAAGATCAAGTGCGTTAGAAGACTCATTTTGGACCAACGTACCAGCGGTATCAACCGGAGTAGTTTGGCCGTTTGTGGTGCTTATAAGCTGTATTGATGAACCTGCGTCTGTTAAGTAAAACACTGCGCCAAGTGAAGCAGTTGTTTGTTCGAAGCCCGTAGCACCAGAAACAACATTGGCAACGAATACGCCAGTAGCTTCAGTGGCTGTCCAGCCAGCTTCTCCGGATCCCACAGTAAGTTCTGGGTGTTGATCTCCTGCTAACCGAACAAATGTTATTGGGTTATTGTTGCGAAGGTAAGCTTCAGCGGCGAATGCTCCGTAAGTCGGGGCGGCAAAGTTTCCTTCACGCCACACATCTCCACCTTTGCCTCCAGGCGACGGAGCGCCAAAGATTCTATAAAGGTCATCTGTTGACTCAAGTCGAACAGGGGTCATTGATGGTCCATGCGGGGTACGACCAATCACTGCGGGGCCAACCGGGGGCGCCTCAGCCGGGATTCCTGAACGATCAATCTCTGCTACTTGAACTCCAGGTGAAATAAATCTAAATTTGTCTGCGGGCATTGTTTAAAACTCCTTAGTTGAATTATATAATTATAGTTCACTACTAAATAGTTATTTCTTTTCTAAAAACACCTACAAAGTTAAAATTGTTGTTTCTTTTGGGAATTTATACTCTACAATGCTTTCCCTGACTATTATTTTTGGCTTTTCTTCGTTGACATACTGGCCAAATAAATAAGCAATTAAATTTAAAGAGATTTTTGCTTCCAATTTTCTTTGTTCATCGCCTAGGTTTACTGAGTTGTCGGAAATGTTATAGTTTGAATCCATAAACATTTCATATCGATGAAAGTTGTTCTCTACTACCTTATAGTTTATGTTTCCGGTTCGAACCATGAAAGGCTGAATCATTTCATTCATTTGCTGGGTGTATAACGAGGTAAGGGTTACTTCATAAGTTGGGTTTATGTGTACCACTTGAGGTATACCAATAAAGTCATAAACAGTTTTTGTCTTTTTTCTTCTTTTGTTCTGCGTTGACTGCCCGGTTCGCTGTTTCGCAAGTGCGTTGGAGAAATCTGCTGTTTTATTTTGCATTATTCTTTTTGCGATTTGGATTGATGCTCCGTTTGAGTCGGCAGGAACGTTCCCTTGGAAGATTCCTTTTTTTGAAGGATCTTTTGATAAACCGGTTCTCGCAACAGTAATAATCGGAAAGTTTAGAATATCATTTGTCCTTGGATCTTTCTTTGTATACCAAGCTCGTTCTGATCCTTGCCAAATAACCGGAACTTTCTTGAATCCTTTGTTTGTTCTTGTGCTAATGTTTAGATCTTCATTGACAAAGTTAAAAACAGCCTCGTCAATGTTTTCCAATGTTGAGGGTTCGAACGGGATGTGTATTAGTCTTTCTGATCCGTTATTGTCCATCGAATAATCCTTCTCTTGATCTCAAACACTTGGCTGAGATCTCAAATCGTCTGTCTGCTTGACCAAATAGAAGCCTAGGTTCCATAAGGGTTGTTATTTCGTATAAGATCTCGTCATACAGCACAAAGTCGCCTTCTCTAACATAAAGATCTTGGTCTTCTGTAAGCCTTCTTTTATGGAAGTTTACAGTTATTGAGGCAGTTTTGTCTAGGCCGTAGTTTGATGTTTCTGTTTGGATGCCATCAAAGTTGACTAGTGCGTATACTCTAACCGGAGGAAGGAAAGATTTTTGGATTGCCTCCCCATAAAGTGAATGATAGTTTGTATGCTCTAAGGAAAGTGGGTAATAAGCAACTGTTTGGCCTATTACTCTTTCTATTAGTTCATCATTTACTTGTTTTACTAGATCTCGCTCTTTCTCGTTGAAAAAGAGTGGCGGAGGCGGTTGAGCCGGTCTAGACCATTTGTTGTCTGCCATTATGCGCTACCTTGTGGGCCGGCATAGATCGGCATTGGAATAGCCTTGAAGGTCTCAACCACTGCCGAAATCTTTGTTTGATCATCTTGCGCAAGTTTGGTATAAGTCAACTCGTCCATAATGGTCTTGAGTTCGTCTCTAAGGGCTTGCTTTTCTGTCTTGCTCTCATCCTTTAGCGCAGTACCGTTCAACGTCACAGACTCGCCAGGAATAGGCACTGTGGCGAACTTAGAACGTATCTCTCCTAGTTGTCCTTTCGATACAGCAAAAGCATAGCGCCGAATCCAATGTTTGCCTATAGCGTTAATAGAAGCATACGGCACATTTTCGTATGGAAGGGTGTTTAGGTTGTTTACACCGTTGATTTGCTTCTCAACATAACCAACAGATGAAGAAAGAGGTGATTCATCTACTGAATACTCGATCCACATCTTTTTGGGCTGAACAATGGTGGGGGCAGGAAAAATACGAAGTTGGTTGTTTCTTAATTGGTATGAAAAACCGCTTGTTCTTGTATAAATAGCGTCCTCAAAAGCCATTGCCTGGGCTTTATTTTGCCAGGTTGGAATAACTTCGAAAGTTGAGTCATCGGCAAACTGACCATAGCTAGATAAGTTGCCAACGGCGTTCAAGCCGCCATAGTGTCCATAAAAGCGCCACATTGCTTGTGGAGTCTTATAAAAAACTTTTCTAACTAAAATCCTACTATCTGTTCCTACTCTTGCTGAGTGGACCGGATCTGCTCTTAGGATGTTTTCTAGGTCATAGTCCTGCTTCTTAACCTCAACATCGATCGAGGCTGAATAGATGTTAGTCAAGCCGCCAACACGAACTTCTGTGCCGACAGCATCACCAACTCTGCGTGAATATTCAAATGAAAAGCGAGTATACTTTATAGCAGCTGCCGATCCGGAAGCGTCGCCGCCTATTATTGTGCCGTCTGAGTCAAAAGAGCCGGTTGAGGATCCTAGCAGATCAGAAAGAGAGTTTTTGCTTTGATGTAGATTGACTAGATAAGAGTATTCTATACAAGCATCTTCATAAGCCGCATAAACATTGCCGGCTGTAAGCTCAATATCCAAAACATCGCCGCCAAGCATTTTGTATGTATAGGCAACTTGGTCTGAGGCGCCTGTTAGAAAGGAGTCTGATGCCGAATAAATGCCGTATGGTAAAGCTGCGGTTACATCAGTTGCTGTCCCGGTCTGCGGAAGTATTATTGCTGATGTTTGAGAAATGGGTGTTAGGACAGGCAAAGACATTCGTGTATTCTCCTTATAAGTGCTCTATCTTAAATAGTTCTTGGCAAAAGAAAACCCCCAGTGTTTCCACCGGAGGCCTCTTTTATCCTAGTTTAGACTAGTTCTTATCCAAGGAAATCCTTGCAGACAACTAGACCGTACATATCCGGACGAACCATCTTCTTGGCGTATCGGGTCATGACACCCTTACGAGGTACGAAGTCCTCGACACCGAAGATAGTCGGAGTCACCTGGAGAGGGACATACGGAGCGTACACATAGCCACTTTCGAGGAAGGAAGCGCCCTTGCGACCAACTAGTACGACATTGCGTAGGAAGTAAGGGTCGACATAAACGTCAAACTTCTTGGAAAGTGAACCAACACGAACAGCACCAATGCTACCACGGTCATCATCGTGAGTTACAGCAGCACGGAAGCCGGCGGTGAACTCAAGAAGGTTAGCCATTTCGGGGGAGACAACAATAAAGTTGGCGCCGCCACGAAGTGTCTTACGGTGGATCTGAGCGGAAACGTCATTGATTGTCTCAATGAGAGTTTCATACCATTCTGAAACATTACCAGTGAAGTCGGCTCCGAGAAGTGACTCGTTCTGGGTTCCGTTGGCGATGTCAGCACCAGTCTCACGATCGACGAAACGACCCGGTCGGCGTGACCAGTAGAATGTACCAGCAGTTGCGCCCTTGACAAGGTCTTCAAGGATCTCACGGTCAATCTCAAGAGCAACCTGCTCTGAAAGGATTGAAGTAAGCTCAACTTCTGCATCCATGTTGTGGTATGCGTTGAGGTCCTGACCAAGCTCCGGAGTCCACTTCGCCTTGAGCTTCTTGGTGACTGCGGTGACTGATACGGAATCGACCTTGATGTCGATCTCGGGGATATCAGCGTTGTTCTCAAGTCCCCAAATGTCGGTTCCGGCAACGGATCCAAGTGCGCCGCCCTCGATGAAGTCGTCGTCAATTGGGAGGGTGCATGCTGTTACGGCATCTAGTGATGAGGAAAGAGTGTTCGATGTCTCTGAGCCTGAAGCCTCAAGAACAACAAGAACCTTTGTTGAGTCTGTTGGGTCAAAGCCAGTAAGTCGTCGAACTTGACGTCCGTTGCCAACGCTGGTAAGGGTTAGGCCAACAAAGTTATCCTCGTTGAACTGGCCACTTGTTAGGGTGGCAAGTGGTATTGTTGCAGCAGCGAAAGCCGAACCTGAAGTTAGGTCAGCGTCGAAGCGAAGAAGTCTCTGGAGATCGTAGCCTGTTGAACTGCCGCCAAATACAAGGGCACCGCCATCTGTAACAGATCCTGAAGCAACGATTGTTGTTGCAATAGTGATTGAAGATGTTGGTGAAGCGAAGCCATTGTTGAGGGCGTAAGGGCCTTTCTCAGCATCGGCGCCGGTGAGGATGATACCACCGGTGATCTGTGAAGCGACTCGGCCGCCTCCGTAGATTGAATCTCCACCATCGTTACCAAGACGATTGCCGGTATCACTTGAGAAAGTGAAGTCCATGAAGAAGATTAGACCTGAAGGAAGTGACATCGGCTGAACAGAAACTAGGTCCTGAGCAACAAGTGATGCGAATACACGTCGAACGAGAGGGAATGCAACTGCTGCAAAGCCTTCAACGTCGGCGCCGGCCATTGTGGATGATTCACGAAGAAGCTCCTTGGCCTGGTTTTCAAGTAGACGAGCCATCTGGTGACGCTTGTCATCTGTGTTTAGACCTTCAAGTAGTCCTGTTCGCTCCCACTTATTAAGTAGTGCGTTTGACTCCTGGTGAAGGTCACGGGGCTGGATGCCCTCTGTGAGTGTCTTAAGTACTGACATTTTAAAATTTCTCCTTTTTTTATTAAAGTATGCCTGCTAGTCTCTTCATACGAAGAACGTCGCTTGACTCGCTTATTGTTTGTTTTTTTGCGGAGCGAGCCACAAGTGTTCTAACCTTTAGCGCTTCAGTCAAGTTTTCTGGACCAGCATTCTTTGCAGGTTCAGACGAAACCGTTTCACATAGAGTTTCAAACACAGCTTTGACCTTATCGGTCGTGTCGGCCCGGTTGATTGTTTCGACAATTTTACTTTTTTGCCGCTCATTCAAGGAGTTATCTATTAGGGCTTTGTTTGTATAAAACAGTTTTGTGTTTACGAGATGAGACTCTGAAAGCTTATTCTGCAAGCTCTCAACCAATACTGCTGTATTCTTTATTACATTGTTTTTTTCTGTTAGTTCTTTTTCTAAACTGTTCTTGCTCTCGGTGAGTCCCAAGACAGCCTTCTTAAATGTGGCGTTATCTTCTTCAAGCTCAGTTGAGTGCATTCGGGCTAGCTCAAGCTCCTGCTCAAAGAATATTTGCTTGTCGGGGCGTCCTGCCCAACCACCTTTTTGCGCTGAAGTATCAACGGTAAGTTTTTCCATAAGGCCAAGAAGATCGTCTTCGGAAATGTCGATCTCTTCGGCTATAGCATCTGGCTCGCCAACACCGTCTTCTATTTCTACTCCGGAGTCCTCAAGTTTGTCTAGGTCGATAGTGACCATTTCTTCGTCGCCATCTTCCTCGCCCATTTTCGCTACTTTTACGGCGAGTTGGTCAAGAACGTTTTGGGCTTGTTCGATTGAGTCAGAAACGTCGTCAATCATTTGCTCGGCTTCTTCTTTTTCGTCGGCCGGCTTGGCTTCATAAGACATTGGTAGATCGTCTTCGATCTCGCTTGTCTCTTCGTCACCATCAAGGTCTAGAACTTCGGCTTCCGCTTCGGCTCCAAGATCTCCTGCTTCCATTTCTTCTTCGTCGTCCTGCTCTAAAAGGCGGTCAACGGCTTCTTTGATTTGTGATGAATATTTTTCAAGAACCTCGGCTTCGGCGTTTGCTTTTGCAACCTCACGAAGGTCTTTTGCATCTACGATGGCTTGTTCAAGCATTGACATTAACTAACTCCTTAATAAAATATAATACCACTTATAAATAGTGCGTCTTTTTTAAAAATACTGGTTTTTCCTAAAAATAGCTTATAATAACCTTATCCTACTCCGGCAGAACCTGACCAATTGTTGCTTAGTTCGGCAGCGGGAACCGTCGTCAAACCCGCAATAATTGCATATGGTACACCGGGACTTCCGGAGCTGGCTTTCTGGACATAAATCGAACTAACTCTCCAGTGGTAGATATCGCTTACGCCGGCCGGGATTGTAAAGTAATTTTCGTTTGCTGTTATTCCTAGTGATGAAAACCCAACGTTTAAATCTCCGGATGATGAAATTTGAATAAAATTAGTTACATTTGTAAAATTAACTTCTTGCACAGGCGGGGAGCTGCCGCCGGCTGCTGTGCCTCTAACAACGCAAGGCACTGCGCTTACTTGGTATGCCGAAGAATTTCCTAGGCCTGTTTTATAATTAAATACGCTCATTAGTTATCTCCTAAAGTTAAGAATTATCTTGCGCTTCTTCAAGCTGCCTTCTTACTTTTTCTTTTTCTTGTTTTCTCTTCTTTCTTCGCTTTTCTTCGCTGCGAATTTCCGAAGGTTTTCTGTAATACTGCCTTTCTCTGTGGTTCTCAAGGACACGATCTTTCTTTAGCATCCTCTCTAGGACTCTGTATGCCTTCATAACATCTCCGTTCCTTACTTCCACTTGGTATGGTTCAATTCCGTCTAGGGCATTGATTTTCTTTCCATACTTCTTTCTTTTCTTGTCAAGTTTTCGATCGTATTCTTCGAAATTTCCTTTACTTGACTTGTTGTACTTTCTCATTGGTCTCCTATAGTCCGAAAGCTGATAAATCTACACCGGAGTCATTAGGATCTGAGTCCCTTAGAGCACCGAATTTTTCTTGTTGCGAGGAAGGTGCGGCTGCTAGCGGCTCCGTTCCTTCAAAAATGTTCACGCCGCCAAAGTTGCCTGCGCCGCCGATTGAGTCCAAGAGTCGTTTCCTGGTTTCGTTGATGTTTTTCTTTGGCTTGGCTTTTTGTGCTTTTTTCATAAACTTACGAATAGGCTCTTCATCTCTGCTCTCAGTTATAGTTGAGACAGAGGCGCCTTGAACTGATTCTTTGATTATGTGAGCAAGAACTCCTGGTTCTTCCATAATCACTTCTTTTACACACTCTTTAATAAGAGGCTTCAAGATCTTTGCGAGTTCATCTTTATTCATTATATTCCTACTAGGTCGTAAATTTTTGAAAGTATTATTTGTTCTCTGGCATTGTCCAAAGCGGTTCTTGTAAGGTCTTCGTTCATGTAAGAAGATCTTGTGGGGCCAACAAAAGCACCTGATGTTGATGGCTCCTGAACTACGTCAAAACAAATAAGCTGGAAATCGTCATTTACCATTGTTCCTTCACGTGACTCACGAACCGAACCTAAACCTCTTGATGAGATGCCGATCTTAACGCCGGCATTGACCAAACCCTTGAGTATGTCTCCGGAGGGCGTTGGAAGAACTTCCATCTTACCCATTACCTTATTGCCGTCCATCCAAATGTCTGTTACTAGGTGTGAAACGTTCTTAAGGTTTACAACTGAATCGTCCGGATGGTCAAGTTCACCAACCGATCGTCTTTCAGCCACTACTTTTTTATAATTATCAACTTCTCTTCGTAGTGTTCTTTCCGGATACACACGACCATTGCCGTTCTTTTCTCCGTATTTTTGTAAAACACCGGTAAGAATAGTGGCGCCTTCGTTGATTCTCGCCTTTTCGCCTTCTGTTAGAAAGTCTTGACAGACCCCACCATCACAAAGCTCATAAAACTCTCTCAATAATTGTTTACGCATCTAAATTTCCTTTGGCGGGCGTCACCCGCTCGGTTCAAGACCCTTTGCAGCAGCGACGAACCGGCTGTAGAGCCCATTTTTGTGTCCAAGGCATAATAATCTCCATTCTTTTATGAATAGTACTCGTCGGGCATGTCCTCTTCTTCCCACTTGTCAATCATTACAACTATTCCATCAATGGCTTCGGCGGCATAGTCCAGGCGTGACGAGAGTTCCTCTTTGTCTGCCCCAGTGGAGTCGTGAAGGACTGTTTGCTTTAGGTATTCTAACTTATCTCTTATTGTATCAAGAAGGACGGCGGTCGCATCAATCTCGGCCATAGCACCGTCGAGTTCTTCTTTAATAATCTTTACAAGCTTTGTTTTTGTGATTCTCATTTTATTTCTCCTTTAAACAACATCTCTC
>Ga0208767_1001633_pt1 | contig 17582 bp, 26 predicted proteins | sample VirMetDEL_Mar_21_FD_184514 | JGI IMG/M metagenome (GOLD analysis project Ga0208767, IMG submission 184514) | Aqueous microbial communities from the Delaware River and Bay under freshwater to marine salinity gradient to study organic matter... | ecosystem: Environmental > Aquatic > Marine >... | reverse complement strand
ACAGAATTAAAATACTTATATGCTAAGGCGTTCGCCACCCCATTGTACGCGCATCCTCCTCCTAGACATAAGTTGGTGGTACCTGTAAGCTCTTTTGATTTTTTTACCAAATATAAAAATTCTCTTTCGTATATTTTCTGTAACGCTGCTGCCAAGTCCATGTGATCTTGAGTGACCGGTTCCTCTGGTAGTCTTGGTGCTAATTCTAATAGTCGACATAATCTTTTATTAAACATAACCTGGTCAGAATACTCCCAGGTAAAGTATCTTTGTAATAAATATAAATCCCCCTTAGATCTGTCGAATAGCTCATTCAGTTTTCCGAAATATTTACTAGGATCACCATATGGGGATAAACCCATTACTTTATACTCACCTTCATTGGGTTTAAAGCCAAGAAATGATGTAATTGTTGAATATAACATACCCAGAGAATGAGGAAAATTTATAGAATATACTTTTTTTATGTTTTTTCCTATAGCATGAGATATAGTTACTGTTTCCCATTCACCAACTCCGTCAACTGTTAGTATGGCTGCTTCTTTGAATGGACTTGTATAATAACTAAAGTTAGTATGTGATCTATGATGATCTACAAATTTTACTCTACCTCTATATCCTATAGATTTTAGTAAAACAAATGGATTTTGGGTCTTAAATCTTTTTCTTGCTTTTAGTCTTAAAAGTAAAGTTCTTAAAAATCTTTTATTGAAGATTTTATAGGCTCTTTGCTCTTTAATTTTAGGTTTTTCATACCAGCATACTTCTTTTATATCTGATATTTTTATTCGACCTTGTTCCAGGCAGTATTTAATAGCATTTATTGGAAAACTATCATCATGTTTGATACCGGTAAATCTTTCTTCTTCTGCTGCTGCGATAACTTGACCGTTAACTACCAGACAGGCAGCTGAATCGTGATAAAAAGCTGATATTCCTAATTGTGTCATGATCTAGGGTTTGGTACCATTCTAAATGTACAGGCAGGTCTTCCATTTATTATTGGCATACCGAACTCGTCAGTCTCAATGGTCTTTATCTTAACTTTTTTATTTTTGAATCTACCCATTAGGATAGTATCACCTACTTTTACGTCTAATTTTATCATTTATTCCAAATTTACTAAATTTATACCATGCTCTTTCATGTAGAAAGTACAATACCATTTTTGTAAATACTTCTATACTACCTATTGCTAATCCCCATTCCCATGAACCTGTAATAACCCAGGCAATAATCATAGTATCTAAAGTACCAATGATTCTCCAGGTAACTGTCTTTAAAAAGTGTCTCTTATAACTTACCATATAATAAAAATTAGAGTATTGGGTATTTTAAGTATTTATCAAAGTTCTTAATATTAGTCTTAATATATACAGTCTTGTAATTATATAAAATACCGCTATACCGAGGATAATAATCCTCTCTTTCAGTAGTGTAGATAAAATATTTACTCTGTACATTTAAAGGTATACGATTAGGTGGAAATCCTGATGCAACTATATAGTCCCAATATCCTTCTAATTCCTGGCTGTCAATCCTTGTGGTTGACTCATACGGTGTATTACCATTATCAACCGACGTAACCTTAAATCCTTGTTTTTTTGCTAAATCAGATAAAATTCCTTTTCCGCTCCCTAGGTCTAATAGAGTTAAGTTACTTCCGTCTGTTTTCTTTAAAAACTGTTGTATTGGTATATAAGCAGGAGATTTAATTCTCCATTGATTTTCTGATTTAATATATCTCATTTTTTTCTACACTATATTAAATTTCTTACTTTATTCTTGAGTATATAATGTAATGAATACCTAGTTCCACTTATTACAGGTTGAACACGATGTAATACTGTTCTTGTGATTGTAAAAGGCAATCCAGCTATTTGAGGCTGTGTTGTTTTATCTTCAAATTCAAATAACCCTCCTTCGTAGTTCGTATTTAAAAAAACACCACCAGTAAGGTTAGCATCTTTGGAGTACATATTGTCTCTATGCCATTCTAAAAAATCATTAGTATGGTATCTAAATCCGATAATATACCCAGGTATGGTGTATCCTATATGATATTCATTTAATAATTCTAAAATCCACTTTTCAGTAAGTACAATCTTATCAGCAGATTGCATTGAATTGTCTAATCTAACAAATTCATTACTATCTATTGTAGAAACTATACGGTTACAAACCTCAGATGATATTATTCTTTTGTTAGAGTTTACCATCTTTTCTCATCTGCTCTCTTATCTTTGTAGCAGATATTTCTTTTACGTCTGTTGGAGGAACGTGTTCTATAATCTCATATCCTACTCCTCTACCGTAATTAACTGATTCTATATCCGGTATAATAATTACTTTTATTTTACCTTGTTCTATTTCTTCTTGGAACCTAACCTCTAAGTCATTTTTTATAACTTCTGGTGGCCAAGGTTGGTTATCATTTGTTTCAACATCTCGTATTGCCAAACAAACGTTTTTACCTTCTTTTAATCTTTGATCTATTAACCATTGATGACCGTCATGCCATGGTTGCCATCTTCCTATGAATAAACTATATTTCATTTAATATTTTTTTTAATGATTCGTGTGGTGTATCAAAATTTGTATTGATATTTATAAAATTTTCAGAAGGTGGAACATATGCTATTGCGGCAAAATGATCTCTTTCCCTAATTTCAGTAGTATGCACATATATTTCTTTTATACCATCTCCTAGTAAAGTTTTAAAATCTTCTCTTTGATCAATATAAGGTGAAACTAAAGATACTATCACATCATGCCCTTGATTATGTAAATAATGAGCAATACGTTGAGCAGTACCTACATTTTCTACTCTACCTTTTATAGAATAATCTTTATTTGAGAATAACTCTCTCATATCATCTCCATCTATTCTAAAAGCATTAGGAAGATGTTCTTCTTTTAACATATCTGCTAAAACTGTTTTCCCAGCACTTGGCTGGCCTGTAAACCAATATACCATATTATAATATATGAATTTTATTAATTATATCAAACTTTTTTCGTATTTAACTAAGTGATTAAAATTATGAACTACATTATTTTGTTCGTTTATAGTTTTAATCATTTCTTTGAATTCTTCATGATCTGGATGATCCTCCCTGCTTATATCTTTTTGCTTATATTCTTTCTCACTAAAAGTACCCCAGTTAGTGATACGGTTAAAAAAAATAGTAAAATTTTTATCCTTTAAATTATGTAAACTATTAAACAGCTGACAAAACATTAACATTTCTCTAAAATTAGTATCTTGAGTTACAAACGAAAAAGTAAATTTTTCTATAGTTGATATAGATGTTATAAAATTTAAATTATCTAATAATTTGTTCCATTCTCCTCCTAATCTTACTTTATTTTCATATGTATCTTTTGTTGCCGCATCAATAGAAATCTCACAGGTTTTAACATATGGATGAATTTTATAAAGTTTATTCCATAAAGATTCAGTCCATAAACTACCGTTTGTAAGAATATGTATATTTTTTAATTTTGGAAATTTCTTAGGTTCAAACCTTAATAAAAATTTTCTAAAACTATTAGAAAAAAATGGATCTCCTCCACCTGTTAATGTTATTTTTTCTAGAGTAGGAGCTAATTCATTTTCTACCTGTAGTAGTTTTTCTTCAACTGTTTCTATTTCTTTACCCTTAAAGTTTATAAAGTCTAATCTACACGATGGACATTTGTAGTTACAGCTTTCATCAAAACATAAGTTAATATTTTTAAATTTAATATTATTTAAAACATAATTTATATTATTTTCGTTTTTTAGTATAAACCTACCATCAATGGATTTGCCTTGCTGTATTAGACTTAAATGAGGGCATTGAGTTTCACTACAATATTTATAGGTACCGTCTAATATAGAATCTCTTATTAATTCTGATTTTTTACTATGAAAATCTTTGTACATATTTCCTGTTTCATACACATTTTCATTTAACCATCCTGGGCAACATAAATAATGCCTGTCTTTAAACACTTCTGAGTATTTAAAAGGAATTGTGCATATGTAGTTAGATTTATGCATTAAATTATATTTGTAGTTTTTCTATATTTATTTGCAGGGTTTAAAAATTTTTTAAATTTTTCTTGATCGATGTCCAAGGCCCATTCTTTAATTATACCTGTAACAGTATTTTTATTACCTAAAAATAGATCTTCGTACCATGTTATGGGTATTTGTATCTTACTAGAAAGCTTTACTAAATCTACTGTGTTTTGTACATAATCTTTATATACTTTATCGAAGTTTTTAAATTTTTTATTTTTAGAAATAGAATAACTCGTATGCCAGTCATTTGTCCAGGGTCTGTTATTTTCTAATGCGTATACTAAACTCTCAGTCATTTCAGTTAAATTTCGTCTACCTAATAGAATAGTACAATCAAATTTTTTATAGTATTCTAAAAAGAAATCCTCAGAAGATATATTTAAGTTTTGAGGAACATGTGTTATCATTGATTTTTCTACATATTTCTCTTTTAATTTTAAAGGATATATTTTCTTATCCGGTCTTTCTTGAGACCACGGTTCTGATACCATTTCTATATTCAAACTTTTCGATAAACCTATCATTAAAGCGGTTGAACCAGTTCTTGGTAGAGCTATAATTAAAACTTTCATAAACTGTTTATTATAAATAGAGAAAGCCGCACAAGGCGGCTCACTATATCTTTCTACGGATTCTTATAGATTCTCGTACTCATTAATAAACTCGATGAACCATAAAATTAACTGTGATTCTTTAGCAGCATTCCATGCAGCAGTTAATTCAGTAACAAGTGTTCTAAAGTTAACTACATTTGTATCTGCAGAAGTATCATAAAAACTGCTAACTGCAGTAGTCATTGAAACTGTCCCAGATTTAATGGCATTATCAAATAGCCAATCTGCTTCCGTGCTTATCAACCCATCTAATACAGACGGTGTAAGACTTGTGCTAGTAAGACCTATAGAAATAGAGTCAATAGCAGCATTAAGGTTAGTATCCGTAATAGTTGCTGCTACCATAACATCTAACTTATCTCTAAGAGATTTAAAGTTCTTCATAGTTAAGATATCAGCCTCTAAAGCATCTGCCTCAGTCTGTAACGTAGCTACTTGAGCTGCTAATGTAGTATTAGTAGCTGTTAAAGTAGTAATCTGACTTGTTAAGTCAGTGTTAGTAGCACCTGAGTTTGTAATAGTAGTGTTTAACGTTACTATATCTGCCTCTAGTTCTGCAACTTCTGCTGTCAGAGTTGTTACTTGAGACGTCAAATCAGTCACATCATCGTTTAAACCGGCAATAGTCGTTACATTAGCTGTATTAGTAGCCTCTAACGCTGTATTTTCGGTTGTTAATGTACTGTTTGATGTAGTTAGTGTGCTTACAGACGTGGTTAACGTTTCAACTTCAGAAGTTAAATTCGTTACCTGTGTTGTAAGATCAGTAACTTGGGTAGTTAATGCAACATTTGCATACTGCAACTCATTAATCTGCACGTTAAATCCAGACTTAATTGCATCTACCTCGTCAGGAGAAAACCAATCGGCCTTCTCACAGCTCACACTCACTCCAGCAAGTGCAAACATTAAAATAAAAATTGATTTATTCATAATTACATTTTTAAAAAACGTAGTGGCGGGGGTAGGACTCGAACCTACGACCTCCGGGTTATGAGCCCGGCGAGCTTCCAACTGCTCCACCCCGCAATCCTTAATATTATAATCTTGTAAATACCCAAGCCTGAGAACTGTCAGGTTTAGCTACTACAAAAATATCTTCTCTAACAACAAATCCTAAAGAGTATTCTGTTTCAACATCAGTTCTAATAACTAATAACTCTCCATCTTTTACCAATAGTTTACCTTGTGAAATAATCTCTGATCCATTTCTTCTGGTAAATGTGTTGTTGGGCTGAATAATCAGAACTTCACTGTCCATATTTATCCAGTAACCGTATAGTGTTGGGTCAATTTCTTGTACTTTTTGAGCTTCCAAACTATTGAAAGTAAAAAATAACGCTATTATTAAAAATAATTTTCTCATAAAATTCTTCCAAGTATAAATCCTAAAGCAAATATAAACCAATCAAAAATAAAATGCATTATAAAAGATATTGCAAATATTTCTTTCCAATGTAGTTTACAAATCTTAAGATATTCAGCTAGCTTCTTGAGCATACTCTGCTAATAGTTTTTCTACGTGTTGTTTTGCTACTGAATAATCTACTGGTCCAGTCTCGTCCTCATATTGAACAGGATCATTGACACCCAAGCTAATAAATGCTTCAATCCTTTCCACTGAACTTGCGGATTTATAGTCGCTATTCCCGCTAGGAAAAGGTTTATAAGAAGTATTAGTACGTTTATATACATCTTCAAAATTAATTCCAAGCTCTTTAACCAATTCTTGTCCATTTTGTAATATTCCAAGTTTATCTGTATCTATGTAAGGTATAAAGAACCCTACCTTATCTGCATCCCAGTTACCAATTTTAAATGCTTCATAATCAGCATCTCTAAACTCTTGTCTACAGTCAGGATAAATTGCATGATCACCTGCATGTATACCTAATGCAATATCACACTCTTCTTCAGTTCTTTTAGATATTGATAATGCAACTGCTTGGGTAAGAGAAGAGAAAATTTTATTTCTATTAGGTACCACAGTCGCTACCATATTTTCTTCTTCATAATGACCTTCAGGTACATCATCACCTCCTTCTACAAGATTTGAATCTAGTAAATTAACTAAACCATCTAACTTAATTACTTGATAAGTAACATTCTGTCCATTTTCGTTTAAATAATCTACTAATGATTGTGCTCTTTCAAGTTCAACTCTATGCTTTTGACCGTAATCAAAAGATAAAGCAGTAACGTTATCATAATCTGATAAACATCTTAATAATAAAGTTGAGGAGTCCATCCCTCCACTGAGACTAACTACGACATTTTTTGCCATTTCTATAATAATTAAATTTGCCAGGTATTGTTAAGCGTATAGGCAAACGCTATTGTAATACAGAAGTTAAGGAATTTTTTACAGACTCCCAACGTTCTACATAACTTTTTAAATCATAAACTTTTCCTCCTTCATTTAGTTTTTCTCTGGCTACCATTTGTAGTGCAGATCCAAAGTTTGAAGGGTAACCAAGACTTTTAATATATTTAGTATCATTATCGCCTTTAACTACTTGCTCAAATACGGTGTAACCACCTGTTTGAGATCTTGTAATGAAAAATGGATCCAATACTGGATCTTTTATAACTGTATCCGTTTCCGGAATACTATTTGGATTTCGTAACATTTAAGATAATATTAGTTCTTCTAATTCATTTTTGGTTAATAAACCTGTTTTAGTAACTTCTGAGCCATCTTCTTTGATTAATACAGTAAATGGTATAGATCTTACTTTGTATTTAGCTGCAAGACCTGTAGTGTCCTTATCAACGTCTATGTTAACAAATTCTACCTGTCCTTCGTAATTTGGTGTTACTTCATCCCATATGGTTGCATATGTTTGACAAGGCCCACACCAGTCGGCATAAAATTTAATGAGTTTTTTCATCTTCCACCTTTATTTTTATAGTAAGACATTCTAGATTGTTTTCTAGAGAACTTTTTATCTTTACTATCTTTATTTTTAAATACAGGAGAAGCTTTATATGTTTTTAACCACTCCATAAGTTGGGTATATCTACCTTTTGCTGAAATTTTAGACATAGTTTTAATTTTATATTATAATATACGAAAAATACCTCTAAAGACCAACTCTTCTTGAGGGTTTTTCTTGGGTATTTTTTTCTTTACTATCGTCTAAAAATGTGTTGTACTCTTTAATCTTCCGTTTTAAAAATTCAACACTTTCTATTGGTCCTTGCCATTTTACTCGTTTATAAAAGGTAAGGTTTCCTGGTTCTTTTACCAGTTCTTTTAGTTCCTCTATAGGAGGAAGTTTTACTACTTTCATAATAGTTGTGTTCGTTCGACTTTACACTTACTCTTGATCCCATTTCCCTACCGGGCAAGGATTGTGTGCCTGAGTAAATGCTTTTTTGCTCAATACGCAACCACATTCTACACAAACAAAAACACCAAATCTATTTTTGAGTTTATTTTCGCAGCCATTACAGACCTCTAGTCTTTTTGCTGCTATTTCGGCTTGTTCATCACTAGGATTAAAACTAATCGCCCAAGCCTCTAATATTTCTTTAACACTAGCCATCACATGACAGACAGTCTAACGATGTTCTACTACCGATATCACCATTTATTACTGAGTCTGTCCTTAAATAATATAATGTTTTGATTCCTAATCTCCAAGCAGTCTGATGTACCTCATTTATAAACTTAGGACTATCAGTAGGGTCAAAAGCAAGGTTAAGTGACTGTGTTTGGTCAATATACTTTTGTCTAACTGCTGCTTGTTCTACCAACTGCAATTGGTTTATCTCTGCAAAAGTTAAAAATATCGGTTTATCTTCTGCAGGCATTACGTCTTCAGGTAAATTAGCTATACTACCTCTATCCTTCATAATTTGATCCCATACTTCTTCAGTATTATGGCCTCTACCTTCTAAATACCCCTCTAACGCCTTATTTTTTCTTATAAAAGTACCTTTAGCTGAATTAAATGTAAATACGTTAGCCGGTATTGGTTCAATTCCAGCAGATACTCCTCCAGTTATAGTACTATTTGATACTGTTGGTGCAATTGCAAGCAAGTGTGTATTTCTCATACCCGTTCCTCTACACCAAACTGGTTCTCCATACTCATCAGCAAGTTTTCTTGAAGCTGCTTCAGCTTTAGTTTTTAAATCTGAGAATATTTGATTAGTTAATGAAGTTGCTGCAATGGATGCAAATGGTATTCTTTCATTTTGTAAAAATGTATGCCATCCTAACACCCCTAATCCAACTGCTCTACCTTTTTTAGCAGATCTATGTGCTCTTGCTAGTGAGTCTCTTCCAGAAGTTTTTGCTAAGAATTCTTCTAATACTCCATCTAAAAAATATATCGCGGTTTCTACCAGGTCTGTGTTTTTCCATTCATGCCATTTAGTAAGGTTAACTGATGATAAACAGCATATAAATGAATGCTCTTCATCTGTAAATAAAGTAATCTCTGAACATATGTTTGTCATAGTTACTTCAAGGTTATTTTTCTTATACGCAGGTGGATTAGCATTATTTACATTATCCTTAAACATTACATAAGGTTCACCTGTTTCTACCCTTGATTTAAGTATCTCTACCCATAGATCCATAGCTTCTTGTTCTCTATGTTCAAGTCTTTGCATAAATACGTCATCTACTACCACACATTGGTGTAGGTTGAGACATTGTCTGTTTGGATCTCCTTTTGGTCTTCTTATTTGAAGGTATTCTTTAAAGTCTGGGTGGTTAATATCAAGGTTAACCGATGCTGCTCCTCTTCTTACTGCACCTTGATTGGTTGCAATGATGGTAGAATCGTAAATTTTTGCCCATGGTATAACTCCTTCTGATTGTCCTGTTGTACCGTCACCGATTTTTTGACCTCTACCTCTAACTTTTGATAATCCTATACCAACTCCACCTCCTAAAGATGTCAGCCTCATCAACTCAGCGTTAGTGAGACCGATACCTCTAATAGAATCCGGTGTATCTATACCAAAACAAGAAATGGGTAGTCCTTTATCAGTACCTGTATTAGAAAGTACTGGTGAGGCTAAATTTAACCAGCCCTTCCACATATATCTAAAAAATTTAGATGAAAGATCTGGTCGGTCTAATCTTTTTGCTACTGTATCTGCTACTCTTTTGTATGCAAGTCTAGGAGTTTCATTTGGCAGTAAGTAACCATTAGAAATGGTTGCTAATGAAACTTCATTCATCCATTCTGGATAATCTTTTCCTTTTTCCCACTGGGAATAATCTACTGTCAATACCATATTATGTTGATAAAAATTTTACGAATTGTTCTGCAGCTACTTTATGTCCATGTCTACTAAAATGAGTATCACCAGTCCAAGAATTATTTGATAGTGGTTTACCTGGGATTAACATGCAGCTAGGGTTATCCAATATCCAATCCTCCCATAATAGTCTTGAATCTGGGGTGGGTATAATATTTTTTTCTAACCTTAGTAGGTGTTCTTTTAAATCAGAGGTTTCCTTGGTGGGTCCTGCTAAGGACCAGCACCATCCATATATCTTATAACCTAACTCTCTCAATGTTTTTATTTTTAAACAAAAACGTATAACGTTCATTTCTATAATTTGTTTCGTATTTTTTCCGTATCTAGCATTTAAATGATTCCAATCTTGTATTCCATCATACTCTAATAATTTTATATTTAATTCAGGATACGTTACACGTTGAAAATAAGAAGGACTAATAAAAATTATGTCTTCTTTACTAATTTTGTCTAATATTAAATCTTCATTTAGACAGTTTTCAATATGATTATAACCATACCCGGGATGAGATCGATCTACAATTTCGTAACCAATATTTTTAGCAACAATATAAGGCCATGCTTCTGTTTTTTCAATAGGAGGTAACTCTTTGTTACTTACGTAAGCACACGAAAATGAACAACCGTAAACAAAAAGCTTACTCATAACCTATATTTAAAATGCTGAGGACCAATCTAAGTGTCCCTTACTGTAATTTGTTACTCTACTGGCAAAGAAGTCTGTGTGTTGTTTACCTGCAATTACTGCATCAAACCACTTCATTGTTTTTAATGCTCCTTTATCTATTTCAGCTGCTGGTATGATAGGTTCTAATCCAAGATCTCCCATTTTAGTATTAACTCTATGTTTAATAAAATTCTTTAACTCATCCTTAGTTAAATTTTCTAAATCACCCATTTCAAAAATCTTATCTATAAAATCAAATTCTAATTTTAGAGCTAAATGAGCTGATTCTTCTATTTCTTTTACTAATTTTTTAGTTTTAAATCTAGGATTCTCTTCCATTAATGTTCTAAATAACCAGCATCCTGCTTCTGAGTGTAAACTCTCATCTCTTACTGACCATTCTACGATTTGTCCTACTCCTTTTAATTTATTTCTCATTTTAAACGATAGTAAAACTGCAAAAGAACTGAATAAGTTCACACCTTCCGTAAACGCGGAAAAAATTGCTAGTGATTTAGCTCTATCATGCCAGTTAGCTGTTCCATCGTGGTTATCTCTAACATTCATTAACGATTCTATCTTTGCCATCGTAGTTTCATCTTCTAAAAACTCAGCAAAGTTATCTAATCCTAATTGTTCATTTAATAATGAGTAAGCTTCCGCATGGATAGTTTCAGAAGAACCTAATGTTGTCCCCATCATAATAATTTCAGGTTTTCTGAACCATTTTGTTACTAGTGTTGACCAGTAATCATTTACTATTGTTTCAGTTTGAGCAAAACCTTTAAGTATCCCTCCTATAATATTTTTTTCGTGGTCTTTCATATTAGACTTCCAGTCAGTTACGTCTTGTGCCATAGGTACTTCTGTATGAAGCCAATGTGCCTGTTGTTGCTTTAACCAGTAATCGTATGCTTTTGGGTATTCGAAGGGCTTGTATACAACTCTTTCTTTTAATAAACTCATATATCTTTATATATTACTTAGGGGATTAGACAAAAACACCCGATTGATAATCTCTTTCGGGCCGATAATAAATATAATATATATTACACTTTCTACCAACTTTATTTAGATTTTTTTCAATAAATTTAGTACACTCTCTTTTGACATAGGAGCATCTGCTGCTTCTAGTTCTTCTTCTGTAGCCTGTTCTAAGAATTGAATGTGTCCGTTGTTAGTATTCATTTTAATATTATATGTCATACCATCTTGTCCATATCTATTTTTCATAACGTGAACTCTTCCGGTACCTAAAACTTTATCTTCTTTTTGTCTTGAAAGAGAGAAACACATATCTGCTACCATCATTTTATCATAACTTCCTGCTGCTTTATCTCCTTCTATAATACTGTCTCTTGCTCCCATTCTATTTACCTGTGAGGGTGTAATAATTGGTACTTTCATTTCCTTTGCAAGTCCTTTGGTAGCTATAAACACGTCATCTATTTCATCTTTTCTTTCGTAGTTTCTACCTTTAGATGGTGCTTTTAAATAATCTACATAATCAATAACAATAAGATCTGGTTTATGGTCCATATCTATACATTTTTGAATATGGGCTTTTACTGTATTGATAGATGCACTCTTTGGTGGGTACTCTTTTACTATTAACCTACCTTTTAGTTCATCTACAAGTTCAGTAACTTCTTTTCTATGGTTATTTACTTCATCTATATTATATCCTGTAAAGTAACAGTCAAATCTCTTACCTACATAATCTTCTCCTAATTCTAGAGTGTAAAAGTTTACTTTGTATCCAAGTTTAACAGCATGTGCAGCTATAGCTACCATCGCCCATGACTTACCACCACCTGGTGAACCAAATACTATACTTAAATCTCCTGGTCCAAATCCACCTTGAATCCCTTCGTTGAGAACAGGCCACGGAGTAGGGATAGTAGGTCTATAATCCACCCTATAACGCGTTTCAATATCTTTATTATATTCATGTCCTATATTTTTATCCATACCCGCCTTCATAGCATTTTCGATATTACTTCTAATACCGTCAAAATCACCTTTCTTTAGTAGATCGGCTGAATTTAGTATAGCGTTCTTCATTTCTTGGTTTCTACAGAATGTAGTAAACTCTTCTTGAACGTATTCTAAATCATCTTTAGTGGCCTCGTATGAGTTTCTTAATTCTTCTTTTAGGGCAACCTGTAATACTTCATTCTCTACTTTTTGTAGTTCGACTCTAAGTACATCCATAGTAACGTTGGTATGATACTTATCAAAGTAGTCAATAATCTGACCGATTATCCATTTGTGTGAATCTGCATCAAAGTAGTGTTCGTGTAAAACATCTCTAACGTTAATTAAAAACCCTTTATCTGTAAGTAGTGAGCCTAGTACTTTAAGTTGGAACCCCTTCCCGTATTGTTGTAAACTTTTTAGCGTCATTTATAACCTTTGTTATAATATAATTATTTTTTCTCTAACAACCAACTGCTAGACTGTATTTTATCTCCTAATCCATCAATTAATTCTATATCAAACAACTTACATATTTCTGCTTCTGGTATAGTATCATTATTTTGATCTCCTCCATTTGCAAATGCAAGCTTCATTGAACCGTAGAATTTATCTACCATTACTTTAAGTGTAGCATTTTGTGTTGCATCTTTATCAACAGATATCCAAGCCATATCTACTATACTTAGAGCTCTAATAATTCTTATTCTTTCATCTTGATCTTGAAAGAATTGAGAACCTTTTAATTCTCTCTGAATATCATTATTTACTATAACGATTAATAAATCGCCAACTTCTTTAGCTTTTTCGAACAACTCTAAATGTCCTTTGTGAAGAGGGTTAAAGTACCCACTGACTATAACTGCTTTTTTCATATTAATTAACTAATTGTATAAACACTAACGTAAAGATTATAATAAATCCTATAAATATTAAATCTATTTTTTTCATATTTCTTGAAACCATTTTTTCATAACTATATTATTTACCTCATAACCATTTTTTTGGTAAAAAGGAATTAACTCATTTTTACAAAATAAACTAACCCTATAACACCCTATATTTTCTGCTCTTTTATTTATTTCATCAACTAACTTCTCTCCTACACCTTTACCTCTGTAGTTACTATCTACTACTACGTCTTCAATTTGACCTGATAGATACCCTCTGATCTTACTCTCTATAACTAAACTACCGTAGGCGATTATTTTACCTTTATCTACTCCTACTATACCTATACAGTTATATTCCGTCCATGCATCATCTATATCTGGTGTAAATCCAATAGGTTTAAGCTGATCTAATAATTCCCAAACTTCAGGGATGTCTTTTTTTTGTATTTCTCTAAATTTAACTTTCATTTTACTGTTGTTAAACCTCTAAAGTTTTCTAACCAGCCTTCTGTATTTTTTGTTATACCTTCTATTTTATCTTGATCTAAATGATGCAAAAACGCACCTGTCTGTAAATCCGGTATTGGTGATTTTAGTATTTCTTCAACATACTCTACTTCTTTACTATCTAAAGATGTATCATGTAGATCCATTAATTTAAAGTTTGTTTCAACTCTATCCCAATTGTGTAGTATTTTAGCAAATATTTTTTTACCTTCGAGTTTTTCTTCAGCTACTTTATAGACATAATCTAAATCAGTTTTTTCTGTAAGTAATTTAGGAAATTCAGCTACGATGGTTTTTATCCCTAATCCTTTAACTCCTTGTAAGTTATCTGAATTATCTCCTAATAATGCTTTTACAAGATTATAATTAACTGGAAGTACTTTTAACTCCTCAAATATGTTATCTTTTGTAAATGTTTTTTTCTTAACCGGTGCATATACCTCTATATTATTGTCTACTAATTGTAAAAAATCTTTATCAGATGATACAATTGTTACTTTTTTACCAGCTAAGGAAGCTCTTTTTGCCAGATATGCCATTATATCATCGGCTTCTAACTTCTCTAATACCATTTGCTGTACCGGTAAGCACTCTAAGTAGTCTTGTGTTCTAAAAAGTTGTCCGATTAATGCCTCGGTCTCCTCTTCTTTAGTATCATATAAACCCCAATGGGTAATTCTTGAGGTAGCTCTTTGTGCTTTATAGTTAGGATCAATATTCTTTCTATTTCCTGATCCACCTTTACCGTCCCATACAACTACAACTCTTGTTGGGTCAAATATTCTAGTAACATACCCCAAAGAACGAAGAAACCCTACCAGACCACCTACATGGGAGCCTGATGGGTTCATCGCCTTGAGCAGCGAGAACGATCTAATTAAAGTGTTCATCGCATCAACGATCAGGATGTGATCGTTTAACGCTCGGGGTGGGGTCTGCTTTAAATTCTTTAGAATATTTTGATAAGCCACTAGTCAAGTAGATTTGGTGCGATTGTATCTTCTTCTAAATCTCCTTCCTCAACCAAATCAAAGTCTAAACTACCAACTAGTTTTAACCAGTGTTCTTTATGCTCGTCCTTATACTTATCTATAGCTCTTTTATCATCAGCTATAAAACCGTGTTGGGTCATAACTACTCTACCTCTAGACTGTACACCTGCTATATGATTCTTCTCAACTTGTACGTTAGTTCTCTTAGCAAACTCAACCTGCATACCGTCTTTGATCGCTTTGATCTTAGATGTACCTGGGTTAGTTATGTTACCAAAAGTAACTACAAGTGTAGCATCATACCACATAGACATACCTCCTTTATTTTGAAGTTTAGGCATCCCCATAGGTGATTCAGGTTTCATAGTCCATACTTTGTTAATTGCAACTAAAGTATTGGTATAAGGTGATGTCTCTTTTCTGGAAAGTAATACTTTTTGATTAAGATTATTACCAAATTGTGTAGACATCGCACCGGCATTCCACTCATTATTATTTTTATTTGATCTTACAGAAAGTTCACAAGGTACAGAACCAACTGAATCCCATAGAAAACATAGATCATAAGGTAAGTTACCTTTAGCTTGTTCGTCTAATAGATCAGCGATATAAACGGCTACATCTTCTATAGTATTTAAAGTCCCTCTATCTGAATATAGGAAGTGACCTTCATAATCTACAACGTTACCGTTTTTATCTAATACCTCTTCTACTTCTAATCCCATCTCTTTTGCATGTTCCCATGTCCATTTCATCTCAGTGATAATGAAGACCGGTAAAATGCCCATTTTTTGAGCACTTACCGCTGCTTCAATTAGGGCAGTTGTTTTGCCCGTATCACTATGTCCACGCAATAGAGTGATATGTCCGGTAGGAATACCGGGTAAGGATGTAATATCTTGAAAGGCTTTAGATAATGGAATCCAACCTTGCTCCTTAAATTTTATAGAAGCGTTAGAATAGCCTTTCTTCTTTTTAAAGTTCGATAAATTGAACGACTTCTGAACTGCAGCAGTCGCCTTTTCTTGTACTTCTTTTTTCTTTGCCATTACTCGTTAAATAAATCATCAAATTTGCTTACTGTATCTTGGTTGCCAGCCGTAGCGTTTTCCAAGGTAAAGTCTGAACTTGAATCATTCGAGCTTTCTGGCGTATCTTTTTCAGCACCTGCTGTTGGAGCTGTCTCCTCAGCTGATCCTGGGTTAAGATAGTTTTGAAGTTGTTTCTTTATGAAGTCGTAATCATACTGTGTATGTACTTCTACCGGGTTAGGTTGTGTCTTTAACCAAGTATCTACTTGATCGTTATTATCTGATAAAGCTGTTTGTTTTGGCTTAATTCTTACAGTAGTTTCAGGATAAGGGTTACCCTCTCTTTGTTCTACTACTAAGTCCCAACCATTTATAACGTCAGTAAAATCACCTACATCTTCATCTTCAGCTAATGCCAATAATGCTTTGTAGATAGTTATACCAAATCCCCATAATCTAACTCCTTTATCTTCTTCTCCTCTAACTACTACAGGAGCAAAGATTCTAGTCTTAGGTGATATCTTACCAGCTAAGGACCAATTATCTTTATCAGAAGTTTTCTTAAGTTCTTTTACAAACTCTTCGATAGGGTCTTGTTTACCGAAGTTTGATAATGCAACCATAGGGTATTTTCCAATACCGTAATGAAATTTTAATTCCTTAAAAGGGAATGCAGGGTCATATACAGAAGGTACAATCCTTACTGTTTGTTTGCCCAGTTGTGGTTTCCAAAAAATTGTGGAATAGTCCGTTTTTTCTCTTTGTTGACCGTTATTATTTAACGAATCAAGCTTTGCGCGTATAGCATTTAAATCCATATAACTAATTTTAATTAAAACTTATTATTAATAATATAAGAACTTTTTTTTAGTTCTCCAACTCTATAATCTTATAAAGTTTTGTATTCACTCTTTTGAGTTCTGGACCTTTAGTTAATAGAATGCAATTTCTATAATCTGTCCAGTTGATGCGGTAATTTGTATCTAATACACCTTCATTAAGCTCTTTAATCAAAGTGTTTAATGCGTTGATTGTATAAAGTGTGTTAGATTCTTTCTTTCTGTGTACTAAAATAGTGTTCTCTAAAAACGTTCCTACGTTTCCAAAGTCAACATTATACGTACATATGTATTCATCTTGCGATTTTGAATATAGTACGAAAATTTTGTTGTAGATTATTTTATACCTTTCTTGGATCTCCTCTAAGACTCCTTCTAAAGTCTCTTCGGTAGCAAAAGTACAGAAAAGTTTGTTGCTCATATCGTCGTATAAATCTAACGGTTCAATGTCGTAATCGAACGCCGCTATAACTTGTTGTTCTATCATTTATAAATATCTTTTCGTTTTATAAACTAAGGTCTTTTGAATATTTAAATTTTATTGGGTACTTACCCCCTGATTCTAGTATCTCCTTTAGTTTTTCTAATGTTTCTTTTCCGTCTTCCTTATGAAAGTCAAATAATAATGCATCGTATGTATACAAGACTAACTTAGTTTTCTTATTTTTTAAGTAGCCTAGTACTTCTTTTAATATAAGAATATTTCTTGA
>Ga0208767_1001625_pt1 | contig 17649 bp, 19 predicted proteins | sample VirMetDEL_Mar_21_FD_184514 | JGI IMG/M metagenome (GOLD analysis project Ga0208767, IMG submission 184514) | Aqueous microbial communities from the Delaware River and Bay under freshwater to marine salinity gradient to study organic matter... | ecosystem: Environmental > Aquatic > Marine >... | reverse complement strand
TAATTGGACCACAATTAGCATCTGTTATTGGTGGATTCCCAGCTGCAACACAAGTTCAATCAACACCTCCGCCAAGCACAACACAACAATTACTAGGACTAGGTATTGGTGCTGCTGGATTAGGTGGAGCAGTAAAAGGATTATTTAGTTAATGAGTAGAATTTTAAGAAGACCGATGTTTAGAGGTGGCCAGGTTGATAGCCGTGGTAGAGGTGGACCTATACCAGGTGGTCGTGTTCCAATGAACGAAGGTGGTATTTTAGATATCTACAAACAATATGATGAAACTATTCCTATGCCTGAAAGAAGAGAACCTAAAGGTTTATCAACTGGTGATTATTTAAGAATCGCTAGTGCAGGTTTAGATATACTTGGAGCTCCATCAGAAGGACCAGGTTTCAGAGGTGCATTAGCATCAGCATCAGGACCTCTTTCTAAATTAGGAGTGGACCTTGGAACGTCGATAGATACAAGAGAACAAAAAGCAGAAGAAGATTATCAAGAGTTATTAGATAAAAGAACAGATTTAGTTGGCACACTAACAGGTGCAGACGTAGAGTATACTGTAGGAATGGCAAAAGCTAATAAAAAAACAGCTACAGAGATTCAGTTAAACACTATTGATGCATACTACAATGGTTTAATTGAAGAAGAAAATAAAAAAGGTATTAAAGCAGACACTATTAAAATAGAAAATCTTAAAAAAGAAAGAGACTTTTCTAGATTAGATGTAGCTCAAGGTGGTAACAAAGCATCTAAATTTAGAATATTAACTCCACAAACTATTGAAGCTGCACAGGACGTAGTAATAGAAGCGTTAGGCGAAGAAGCTACATTAGAAGAAATACAAGCTGCAACAGTTAAATACTTATTAGGATTAGTTAAAGGTTTTGATCAAGGGTTGTCTGGTCTTAAAGATGGTGGTAGAGTTGGTAAAGCAAATGGTGGCATAACAGAAACGGCAGATGTAAATATGATGACAAAAACTCCAACAGGTATGACAGATGTTAACGTACAAGAAACAGAAACTGTACCGGCACAAACAAATGAAATTAATATATCATATGATCAATTAAGAGATAGATTACCTCCAGAAGTTACAGATGATGTAGTATATTTACTTTCTCAAAGTTATGAAGCGTTAGCAGACTTTGCAGAAATACAAACACAAGCTGACGTTAACGAATTTAATATAAAATATAACGTACAATTATTCCTGCCACAACAATCGGGGGCGTAATGGCCGACAATCTACCGTACAAATATAAAAAGTCTGATTCAGAACTTACAGAGAATGAAGTTTTAGATGCAGTTAAGTTTTTTAATACAAAAGGTAATCTAAACGAACCTAGATCACAACCTAAAACTAAAGTTATCAATCCTTTTTCTCTATTACTTTTAGATCCTTCACTAGGTAAAAATCTTTTAGTTCAAAAAGCTATATATAATAAAAAAATAGCAGACGGTAAACTTGATGAAGTAACCGATCAAGAAAGATTATTGTTTGAAAGTAAAGTTGATCCTAAACAAAAAGGTTTTAAAAAATATTTTGATCCTAAAACTTTTATACAAAGAGATACAAAAACAGAAATAGATGCAGCTGGTGATGTTATATCAGGCGCTGTAACTGGTTTACCTTTAGCTGTTAAAGCTGTTGGAGAATTATTAACAACAGGTATTGATTATACTTTTGACACTAATTTTACTAAAAAACTAGACGACTTAACAGATGAATTTTTAGATTACACAGGTGAACCAGAAACTTTGGCTGGTCAAATTACACAACTTGGTACACAATTTACTTTGCCTCTTGGTATAATAAGTAAAATAATAGGTAACATAGGAAAACTTAAACCTTTTGTTGGCAGAACTTTTGGTATGCGTAATGCTAATCTTGTTAATAAAAATAGATTTATACAAAAAGGTGCAAACCTTGCACAAAAATCAGGAACAGGAGCTTTATCTTTAGCAGCTACAGATTTTGTATTTTCTGGTAGAGAAAGATTAGATCCTATATTTTTTGAAAGAACTAATGAAGAAGGTAAGACAGGTAAAGAACTTGCTGCTGCTAGATTTGCAAACAAAGTTAAGTTTGGAAAAGAAGGTGCATTAGTTGGTGGACTATTTCCTTTAATAGGAAGTGCACTTGGTTTAGGAGTTAGAGGTATTGGATATGGTGTTGGTGTAACTTATGATTTAGCAGGTAGAGTAGTTAATCCTTTAGTAACAGCAGTTACAAAAATTGCAGCATTGGACCCAGTAGTATTACCATCTATTGCAAAAGGTTTTAGAGCTAACGCAGATGTTATTTTTAATCAGCTTGGAACTAGACTTGTTTTAACTGGTATGGGTAGAACAAAACAATGGACTCAACAACTTCCTGACTACAGTCAATGGAAAAGATTTACTGTTGATAATGTTGATCCTATTAAATCAGGTCTTAAAAGAATAGATAATGCTCTTTCTATAATTAGATCAGCAGGTAAAAATACTGAAGCAGGAGCATTTATTAAAGGTTCTGCAAGTAGAAATATTAGAGCCTCTGCTAAAAAAATTCAAGACTTATTAAAAAGTATAGAGAATAAATCTTATAGTTTAGCTAAAGGTTTTGAAACTACATACAATAGTAACAAAACTTCACCAGCTTTGATGGATCAATATATAGATGAAGTATTAGAAGTATTAGAAAAGAAAAGAAAACTATCAAGCTTACCACCGATACTACAAAGTACTACTAAACTTTTAAGTAATGAAATCGATAGTGTAGCTAAAACTTATAATAAATTTATACCTGATGATAATACTTTTGCTAAAGCATTACAAAGTGGAACTAGAAGTTATATTAAAAAATCTTTTTCTTTTTTAAATAATCCTAATTACGCAATGCCTCCAAGTGATCCTATATTTAAAAACGCAGTTAAGTTTGCAGAAAAAGTTATTAAAAAAGATAGAAATTTAATTGATGAAGCAGTTCTTGCAGCAGGTAAAGGTGTAAGTAAATCCGAAGCCATTAAAGATTATTCTAGCATACTCATAAAACAAATTTTACAAATGGGTAAAGTAGATAATAGAAATCCTATGCAAGTATTACGACAAGTAGGAGAAAAATTAAATTTAGAAAATTTTTTAAAAGAAGGTGAAGATTTACCCGCAGTCATTACAAAATTATTAGGACAAGAAAGAAATTTAAGAAATAATGTTTTGTATACTACATCTAATATGATGACAGCTGTGTCTAATAAACAAATGTATGATTCTTTAGCTAGAGTTATGTTAAAAGAAGGACAAGTATTTACAACTAAAGCTGCAGCACAAGCAGCAAAAGGAACTAGAGCTGTACAGATTGGTAGAATAGAAGGATTAAATGGTTTAAAAAGTACGTTAAGTGATTTGTTTACAGATGCTGAAACAGCAAGAATACTTACAACTAACAGAGGACCACTAGATATTTTAGCAGAAATACCTGGCTATGCTACGTTTCTTCAATTTAAAGCTGGGGTACAATGGGGTAAAACTGTAGGTTCACCAGCAACAGGGTCTAGAAACTTTATTACAGCAGCTGACTTTGCATTGATGAGAGGATTAATTGGTGGTCGAGCTTCTGTAACTAATGCAGTTAAAATGCAGGTAGATGATATATTTAATGCAGGAACCTTATCAGGTAAAGCCGAACAGAAATTATTAGAAAATATAGAAGAAGGAATTAAATACGGTGCGCTAGATGAAAACATAGTTGTAACTGAATTAAGAGATTTATTAAAAGCAACCCAAGCCGGTAAAAAAATTACATCGTTTGATAGTATGGTAAAAGCGGCCGGTGATGCGCGGATCGTGGAGCTTATGGGTAAACTGTACGCAGGTGGTGACCACGTTTGGAAATGGTTCGGATATAATTGGTATCAATCTTTTCTAAAAGACTATGCTAAAAAAGACATGAGCCGAATGGTTAAATGGTTTAGAGATGTAGCTGGTAGAGAATTAGATATGTTAAATAATGATGGTACTAAAAAAACTTTAGACCAAGCTATCAAAGAAGCTTCTGCATATTATGTTAGAAATACTATGCCTACATACAGTAAAGTGCCAGCACTAATCAAAGGTGTTAGAAACTTACCTCTTGGTAACTTTGTAGCTTTTCCTGCAGAAACTTTAAGAGGTACGTTTAATGTAATGAATATATCTACTAAAGAAATTTTATCTGGTGATCCTATTTTAAGAGAAATGGGATATAGAGGTTTGATTGGAATGTTTACTACACAAGGTGCAAAAGGTTTAGCTATTATGAAAACATATGGCGCACTTACAGGAATAACACAAGACGTTATGGATGATTACAAAAGATATTTAGCACCAGGATATCAAAGAAATTCACAACTGATTGCTATAACTAAAGCCGTTAAAGGTAAATTTAAAATGGTAGATTTATCTACTATTCTTCCTTACGATTATGTAAGAAGACCATGGGTAGCGTTAAACAATGCTATTCAAAATAAAAAACTTACAAAACAAAACACTAATAATTTTATAGCTGATTTATTATACGGTGAAGATGGTCCAATGAGAGAATTATTAGATCCATTTATCTCAACACCTATTGGTCTAGAAGCTTTGCGTGATATACGAAGAGGTTATACTAAAAATGGTAAAAGAATATTTAGTGAATTAGATAGTGAAGAAACAAAAAATAATAAAAGATTTCAATATTTAGTAAAAGCATTGGAACCTGGTGCAATAACTACAATGAGACAATTGTATTCTTCAATAACTGGTGTACCTTACAAAGGTAGAGTATATGATGAACAAGATGTACTAACAGGTTTGTTTACAGGTGTTAAACCATATGATGTAGACATAAATAGAAACATTGATTTTTTAATTAGTGACTACACTAAAATTAGAACAAAAGCTTTTCAAGCAAGTGACTTGTATGATCTTGATATGTATGGTGATGCAGTTGTAGAAGATTTTATTAGAATACAAAGAAATATATTTAGAGAACAACAAAGAATATATAGAGCTTTAGAAGCTGCTAAAAAATTTGGTGTAAGTAAATATCAAATTAAAAAAGAAATGAAAGAAAGAAGTATATCAAGAGGGGATATAAGAAGAATATTAAGTGGTAAATTTGATCCTATTAATTTTTCTTCAGATAGATTTGAAAACAAAATAAAAGAGTTAAAGAAAATAGAAAAAGACAGAGGATCTAATAGAATAATAAACAAAAAATCTTTCTATCCTAAAACAGATTTAAAAAGAGTTATAAGAAAATTAAAAAGACAAAAACTAGATGATGAATTTATGTTTGATAAAATCTCAACAGATGTACCTAGATTTACTGAAGGATTAACATCAATTGAAATACCACAAAACAAAAATCTAGCTAAATTACCGGTACCACCACTACCGCCGCAGCCAGCACCTGTTAATATTACAACAGCACAGGCTCCAGTCAACCAAGCAACAGGATTGACATCAACAGAAACTGCTTTATTATCCCCAGGAGAACAAGCAATAAGATTAAAACAAAAGGGATTAGCCTAATGGCAATAGAACCTAAAACAACAAGAGAGCACATTTTATCTTTATACGGACACATTTCAGGTCTTAAGAAAAATTTAAAACATGTACACGAAGACGTCGAGAAATTGGGCGGTAAGATAGACAAGGTCTATTGGGTTCTCTTGGCAGCTGCGGGAACTGCTGCACTCTTCGCAATAGAGAGGCTGATAAACTAATGCAGCTTTCGCGTAATTTTAGTCTTCAAGAATTAATCAAATCAGATACAGCTGTACGTAAAGGTATAGATAATAACCCTAACGCAGATCAAATAGAAAAATTAAAAGGTTTATGTGAAAATATTTTACAGCCGGTGCGTGATCACTTTGGCAGAGTTAAGGTGACTAGCGGATACCGGAGCGTGGATTTATGTATGGCGATCGGTAGCTCTGCAAATTCACAGCATGCCAAAGCTGAAGCCGCAGACTTCGAATGTATTGGCGTAGATAATGCTGAACTTTTTGATTGGATTAAAAATAACCTTACACCAGATCAATTGATCCTCGAATACTACACTCCTGGCGAACCCAACTCGGGCTGGATCCACTGTAGCTGGATACCGGATCAACCAAGAGCTAGTTTTTTACATGCATACAGATCAGAGGGTAAAACAAAATACAAACCTATACTTGGAAGTGCTAAAGAATTAGTATAAAGAGCCAGGATGAAAAATAGTTTATTAGTACATAAACATTTAATCATCCGAGCAGAAGCATCTCGTCCACCAATGGATGAAGAACAACTTACAGAGTGGATGAAAGAATTTGTTGATTCTATAGATATGAAAATATTTATGGGACCATATGTTAAGTATTGTAAAATGCCTGGCAACAGAGGTATCACAGGTGTTGCAATCATTGAGACTTCACACATTACAATGCATATTTGGGATGAACCAAACCCTGCACTAATGCAGTTTGATGTTTATAGTTGTGGTGAGTTTGATGTAGAGAAAATCTGTAATAAAATAAAAGAAGACTTTGCTACTACAAAAATAGAATACAAGTTTTTGAATCGCGAAACGGGATTAGTTGATTTATAATTTTTAACAAAAAATACTTTTGTCCTAGAAAATCCTATCTACACATACAACCCATAAAGCTACCAGAGCCATCATTCATAATATGTAAGTTTAAACTATCAACATAACCAGATAGTTTAAGTCTTAAAATATCACACAAGGCAAAACAATCTATTTCAGCAGTTATAACTATACCTTCCATAATTTCTTTTGTGACAGGTATCAGTTGATATAAATTATCATTCATAATTATTAGATCCATTCTTTTAATTCCTCTCCCATAACTTGACTAGCGATATCTATTTTATTTCTTAACGCTTTTACAATCTTTTCATCTACAGTTTTTGGTGCTATAAAGTCGACGTATGTTACCGACTTCTTTTGACCTATTCTGTGTGCTCTGTCTTCTGACTGTAGCCTTTTTTCTAAATCATATCCATTAGAAAAATACACAACGGTACCTGCTTCAGTTAATGTAATACCATAACCTGCTGTTTGTGGATTACCTATAAAATATTTTACTTTTGATTTAGGGTCTTGAAAAGATTTAATAGCTTTTGCTCTATCATCAGATGAAGTTTTACCATAATATTGTACAACAGTTTCTTCTCCATACTCTTTACTAATAGCTTTTACTAAACCTTCTATGTCGTAAACGTAGTTAGCCCAAATAATAACTTTGCCTTCTACTTCATCAAGTAAATCTATCAATTCATCTATTCTACCATTTTTAAGATCAGTAGTTGTGCCATCATCATTTTTTAAATGTCCACAAGTTATTTGATGTAAACGCATCATTTGCGTTAAAACGTGTGGAGCCGTAGCCATCTTGCCTTTTAAAGAAGCGAGGGCCGCGGATTTCATAGTAGAGTAAGCTTCTTTTTGTTCTTTACTTAACTCTACTTCTCTTTTGATATACACTTTATCTGGTAAATCTAGGCAATCTTCTTTTAATACTCTGTAAGAAAAACCTTTTAATATGTCAGCTAGTTCATCTAATCTTTGATAACTATGTACTAATTGTACTCTACGACCACCAAAATTGTGAGTCTTCATAACAGCGTATCTATTTTTAAAAGAGTAATAAGAACCTGATTCTAATAATTCTTCATCTAAAAAAGCACATTGACTAAATAAATCTAATGGAGATTTAGTTACAGGAGAGCCTGTAAGTATTCTTTTATAGTAAGCTTCTTTACCTAGAGCTACAATAGCTTTAGTTCTTTTAGCTGTAGGAGTTTTGATAGTAGTAGATTCATCAATAGCCATCAAAGCTCTGTGTGCACGTAAAAATTTACCAGCAAACAATCTACCTTTGTCTGTGCTCAAAGCCTCAACATTCATAATTAGGATGTGAAGGTCATAGCCAGTTTCGAATAATGATTGATACTCTTTATCCTTTGCTTTTGATGTTGAAGCAGTCCAGAGTACCATTTTTGGTTTTATGTGACTAGATAAATGTATTGGTATTTCTTGAGCAAACCAATTGTTATAAACACCTTTAGGTGCTATAATTAACGCCCCATTTATTTTACCTTTATCGTATAGCATAGCCATATTATCAACAAGCACTTTAGATTTGCCTGTACCCATCTCCATAAAATAGCCATATTGTTTTTTATCCCACGACTTATCTAATGCCTTCAACTGATGGTCGTAAGGTTTAGTCTTAAATTTATAATTAATCATTTTTTTCTTCTTTCTAGTTGACAATTATATAAATACTATTATATAAACTGTCAAGAGAATTATAGAATGAAGAATAAAATTTTTGAATTGTACAAGCCAAAATCTTTAGCGGATTTTTTATCTTTTAAACAAGAGAATCCTAAAGAAAATTTTGTTTATGTATTACAACATCCACCTGCAAATATAAATATTTTAGGTGCTTCTGATTTCGGTTATCTTGTAATATGTTTGCCTAACTTTGGTCCAGATTCACAGATAATATTCTCATCAAGTCCATTTGTATTTAAGATGCAAAAGAATTTAAAAGATGTAAGACAACAAGATTATGTTCTTTTAACAGGAGATCCTGCAGTAATAGGTATCTCTTGCGCGATTGTAAGTGATTATACAAGTGGTAAATTTAATCTCTTGAAATGGGATCGACGAGAGGCTAAATACTATCCAATAAATTTCGATCTCTATCAGAAAGGATAATATAATGAGTGACGAAAAAGTAAAAGTATTCACAGGTAGTGGGTCCTTTAATATACAAGATGAAATGTTAAAAGATTCTAAAGATCTTTTAGACAATGTAGAGGTAACAACTATTGCACAAGAATGTGTAAGGTTAAAACAAAAAGAAGATGAACTTGTAAATTTAGAAGAACAAGTCAAAAATAAAAAAGAAGAAATAGACGAGATCAGTTCTCGTATTATACCAGAATTATTAGCAGAGCAGGGATTGTCAGCAATTAAATTATCTGATGGTTCTAATGTATCTGTTAAAAAAGAATTTAGGTGCACTCTTCCAAAAGATGAAACGAAGAGAGAGCAAGCCTATAAATGGCTTCGTGACCAGGGGTTAGGAGATATTATTAAAAACAATATCTTTGTAACATTTGGAAAGGGAGAAGATGACAAGGCGAAACAATTGTTGAACCTTGCAGCTGAAAATGGATTTGATCCGCAACAGAAATCTGATGCGGCTTGGAATACATTGACAGCTCTATTTCAGGAGCGTGTTGAGTCCGGGCTCGACATGCCTTCTGATATCTTTAATACATGGATTAAAGATAAAACTAAAATAACCCGGAAATAATGGAGAAACAATAATGAGTAATGAAGTAATGAAAAAAGACACTGGATCACTTGCCTTGTTTGGTGAGGATGCAGCTAAAGGTTTTGAAAACATGACGCAAGAAGATATGGCGTTACCGTTTGTCAGAATCTTGGGACAGCTTTCACCACAGGTAACTGATGGTGATGCAAAGTATATAGAAGGTGCCAAACCTGGCATGATCTATAATACTGTTACCAGCGAACTATACGATGGTAAAAAAGGTATCAAGGTAATTCCTTGTTACTACAAAAAAGATTACCCAGAGTGGTCGGATAGAGGGGACGGACCAGGTGCTCCAGTCGCAGTTCACCTACCGAACAGCCCGGTAATTGCAACAGGTAAGAGAGATGGCTCAAAGATTAGATTACCAAATGGTAATTATCTTGAAGAGACAGCATCTTACTATGTAATGATTGAGACAAAAACAGGTGGTTATACTCCTGCTTTGATTACAATGAAATCAACTCAATTAAATGTCAGTAAAAAATGGAATTCTATGATGAAAACCATACAAATACCTGATGGAAAAGGTGGATTTGCTATCCCACCTATGCATGGAGTTGTGTATAACCTAGCATCTACGCTACAAAAGAACGATAAAGGTTCTTGGTATGGATGGGTGGTTACGCAAGACAGAATTATGGGACAGAACGACAAGACTTTGTATTTAAATGCAAAGGATTTTGCCGGTAATGTATCTAAAGGAAGCGTGCAAACAAAAGCAGATGTGGAAGAGACATCTTCTGATAGTACTCCGTACTAGAGGAAATATGGGGCGAAGGCAACTTCGCCCTTTACAAAGAAAGAAAAAATGATAATGCATAAATTTAAAACAATATTTTCAGGATTAGAAATCGCTTATGGACAATATCAACCCGGTGAGCGAGGCAGCAACGGAAAGCAACAAGGCAAAGCTTTTATTGTTCGTCAAGACGTCACCGATGAACTCTGGACAAATCACCTCGAAGGAAAAGGCCCAGCCTTGGGCATCATCCCCATTACGGAGAACAATGATTGTAGGTGGGGGTGTATTGATATTGACGAATATAACTTTGATCATACTAGCTTCATTAAAAGTATTCGGGATCTTAAACTACCTCTCATAGTCTGCCGTAGTAAATCAGGCGGAGCTCACGTATTTTTATTTACAAAAGAAAACATTCCTGCATCTTTGATGCAATCAAAATTAAAAGAAATGTCTATCATACTTGGGTATGAAGGATCAGAAATATTTCCAAAACAAACAGAGATACTTGTGGAACGTGGGGACACAGGTAACTTTTTAAATTTACCCTACTACAATGATACGAAAGGACTACGATATGCGATTGATGATAACGGTAATGCTCTTACACTTGAGCAGTTTTATACTGCGTATGATAAGTTTAGTTGCACCAGAGGAGATGTTGAAGGAATTCGAGTTGCAGAAAAGAAACGAACAGAGGCCTTCCCCTTGGGACCGCCATGTTTAAATAAACTAGCAGCAACAGGATTTGGACAAGGGTCCAGAAATAATGCTTTGTTTAACATAGCAGTATTTTATAAACAATCAGAACCAGATACATGGGAAGATAAAATAGTAGAAGCAAACTTAAAGTATATGGACCCACCTTTGAGTAATAACGAAGTACAACAGTTAATTAAATCTGTTAATAGAAAAGGTTATGACAAATATAGATGCAAGGATGCTCCAATTAATTCTGTATGTCAATCAGGGTTATGTAGAACAAAAAGATTTGGTGTTGGATTTGGTGAAGAAGAAATGCCAGTCCTTGGAAGTTTAACAAAGTATACTTCTAATCCTCCGCAATGGTTTTTAAATGTAGATAAAACTAGAATAGAATTAAAATCAGAACAACTTTATAATCCAGGTATGTTTGCACTAGCATGTTTAGATCAAGCAAATAAAATTGTACCTGTACCAAAACCAAAAGATTGGAAACAACATTTTTTAAAACCAATGATGTCTAACTTACAAGAAGTAGAACCATTGGAATCTTTAGATCCTATTAATGAACTAACAGGACTCTTGCAAGATTGGACAACCAATAGACAATCAGCAAGAACTAAAGACGATATCTTTAATAAACTACCATACACAGAAGATGGCTTTACATATTTTAGAATGGAAGACTTTTATGCATTCTTAAAAAAGAATAACTGGGACATGGATAAAATTAAAACAGGTAACTTAATTAAAAGACTAGAAGATATTTTTGTAGAAGAAACAAGATTAAGAGTAAAGACTCAACAACCAAGAGTAATTAAAATTAAAACAATGAAAAAAATTGATGCAAGTGTATCACCAGTCAAATATCAGGAAGAAGTATTTTAATGAAATTTTCAAAAGATATAGGTAAGAATTGGCATTTAAGATTTAGATTAATAATACAAGAACTAACAGAAGAGTTAGAACTTACACAAGTACAGCTGAAGATAGCAGAAAGGAAACTGAAAAAGTATGAAGACAATAATACTAGGTCCACCAGGGACCGGAAAAACAACAACGTTGTTAAAATTAGTCGACGACTTTATACAAAATGGGATAAGACCTAAACAGATAGGTTACTTTTCATTTACAAAAAAGGCAGCAACAGAAGCAGCAGACAGAGCTGCAGATAAATTTGGTTTAGATAAAGAAAACGATCTACCATTTTTTAGAACTTTACATTCATACGCATTTAATCAATTGGGTATGACCAAAGAAAAAATGATGAAGACAGAAGACTATAAAGAATTTGGACAAAAATGTGGCATACCTATTAAGACTGCAAAGTATTCTAGCGAAGATGGTACATTTAATTCAGACAATGAGTATCTTACAATTATAAATACAGCACGTGTAAAACGTATGGATTTACTTGAGTATTATGACTCTAGACAAAACATGTTAGACATAGAGCGAAATACATTGTATCTATTAGCTGAAGAGTTAAATAAATTTAAAAAAGAAAAAGGTTTGAGAGACTTTACGGATTTACTTGAGGATTTTATTTTAAAAGATTCTATAAATAAGTTTGAAGTTTTATTTATAGATGAAGCGCAAGACTTGTCTCTTTTACAATGGGACATGGTAAGAAAAATCTGGTCTAGAGCAGAGAAAACATACATAGCAGGTGATGATGATCAGGCTATATTCAAGTGGGCTGGTGCAGATGTAGATCACTTCATAGCACTTAAAGAAGAAGTAGATGACATCAAGACTCTTGATCAATCTTATAGAATACCAGGTGGTCCTATACATGAGCTATCACAAAATATTATAAGTAAAGTACAAAATAGATTTGACAAATCATACAAACCCAGAGCAGCTGAAGGTATACTAAAAAGATATTCAGACGTCACACAAGTAGATATGTCAGAGGGTAATTGGTTGGTATTATCATCAGCAAATTATTTTTTAGATGATGTTAAAGAGTTGTGCCAGATTCGTGGGTGGTATTATCAATACAAAGGTATGAACTCTATACCACTTAAACTATTACTAGCACTTAATAACTGGGAAGCATGGCGTAAAGGTGGCATGCTCAACACATTAGAAATAAAAAACATATACGAATACCTAGGATCAAATGTATTAGATGGTTTTAGAAAAGGTAAATTGTTTCATGCAGATTCCAAGTACACAATAAAAGAATGTAAAGAACAACATGGATTAATAACTGACAATGTTTGGTACGAAGCATTTGAAGGATTAGATCCTATGACTGAAAACTATATTCGTAATATGAGGGCGAATGGAGAGCAAATAAATAAAAATCCTCGTATAACAATGTCAACTATACACGGAGCGAAAGGAGGAGAAGCCGATAAAGTTTTGCTTATGCAGGACTTAACTAATGCAGCACTAGAAACGTTTAGTCACGACCCAGATGAATTACATAGATTATTTTATACTGGAGCGACGAGAGCGAAGCGTGAATTGCATGTTTTGGATCCAAAAAACTTTGATCGGGCTTATATATTATGAAAATACCAAAACAACATAAAAAAAATACTAGAGAAGAGAGAGAAATAATACAAAATGCATTTATGGAATGTCGTCACTCTTTTTTAGATGATTATGATAAACATCATAAAATAATAGAGGATAATTTTCCTCTTTATGCAGTAGATAAAACTCAAGTTCCTTGTTTATTGACGATGGATATAATTACTAATTCAAAGGGTCATATGACAGAAGGAGAATTTTTATCTTATAAAGCTTATGTCCAGGACGTATTAGATGGTTGGAGACCTCCTCTTGGATTAGAAGTTATTGAAGGAGGAAAAAAATGACCAACAAAGAAATATTTAAGAAAGCAGAATATGATTCTTTAGATAAGCAGGTCGGTGGGAAACACTACCGTTCCATGAAAATTCAACCTGCAGAGTTTATTAACGAAAACAAGTTGCTATTTGCAGAAGGCAACGCTATAAAATATATCTGTAGACATCAATCGAAGGGAAAGGAAGAGGACGTGAGAAAAGCTATACACTATTTAGAGATGATTATTGAAAGGGATTACTCATGAGAAATACTCAAATTCCTTTGTTTACTCCTGAAACGGAATGGGTAATGCCAGACAGTTTAAAAGATTTAAAAGGTTATAAAGAAATAGCAATTGACCTAGAAACAAATGATCCAAATTTATTAAGTCTTGGTTCTGCTAACGTTGCAGGCGATGGCCACATAGTTGGCGTAGCTGTAGCTGTTGATGGTTGGAAAGGTTATTACCCTGTTGCACATGAAGGTGGTGGTAACATGGATAAGAAATTAGTTTACTCTTGGTTACAAGATATACTTAATCAAACTGATACCACATTTATATTTCACAATGCAATGTATGATGTGTGTTGGTTGCGTCGAGAAGGTATGACAATAAATGGCCACATTGTTGACACAATGATTGCAGCCAGTCTTATTGATGAAAACAGATTATCTTACAGACTAGATATACTTTCTAAACATTATGTAGGAATTGGTAAGGACGAAAAAATTTTAATTGAAGCTGCTAAAGATTATGGTCTTGATCCTAAAAAAGATATGTGGAGATTGCCAGCGCTTTTTGTTGGACAGTACGCGGAACGTGATGCGGAGTCTACACTAAAACTTTGGCAAAGATTAAAAGTGGAATTATTAAATCAAGAATTGATGGACGTGTTTAACCTGGAGACAAAATTGTTTCCATGTTTAGTTGACATGAGATTCAAAGGTGTAAGAGTTGATCTTGAAAAAGCGGACAATATTAAAAAAAATCTTATGGATCGAGAGGCTAAAATTGTCAGTAAAATCAAGGGTTTAACAGGAATTGACGTAGAAATACATGCAGCACGAAGTATAGCAAAAGCTTTTGATAAATTAAAACTTCCATATGATAGAACAGAAAAAAGTAATGAGCCAAGTTTTACAAAAAACTTTTTACAAAATCATCCACACGAACTACCAAAACTAATTGCAGATGCAAGAGAGATAAATAAAGCTCACACTACATTTATAGATTCAATTACAAAGCATGCACACAATGGTAGAATACATGCAGACATAAATCAAATTAGATCAGATCAAGGTGGAACTGTAACTGGTAGATTCTCAATGAGTAATCCAAACCTACAACAGATTCCTGCAAGACATCCTGAACTGGGTCCAATGATTAGATCTATATTTATTCCAGAAGAAAAAACTACATGGGGATCATTTGACTATTCACAACAAGAGCCAAGAATTTTAGTACACTACGCAAAGTTACAAAATTTAGAAGGTGTTGATGAAATTGTAGAAGCATACAATCAGGGTGATGCGGACTTCCACCAGGTTGTTGCAGACATGGCAGGCATTGAACGTAAACAAGCCAAAACAATTAATCTTGGTTTGATGTATGGTATGGGTAAAAATAAATTGATGGCCGAATTGGGTCTAATGAAAGACTCTGCAGAAAAATTAATAAAACAATATCACACAAAAGCTCCATTTGTTAAACAACTTATGGACAATGTATCTCGTAAAGCAAACGATAGGGGTAAAATAAGAACGCTATTAGGCCGTGCGTGTCATTTCGATCTTTGGCAGCCGGTGCAATTTGGTGTATTCAAACCATTACCATTAGAGATGGCAAGAAAAGAATATGATGAGCCTTTAAAACGTGCGTTTACGTACAAAGCATTAAACAAATTAATACAAGGAAGTGCTGCAGATATGACTAAAAAAAGTATGGTAGCTTTATATGAAAATGGTATAATACCACATATACAAATTCACGATGAAGTGGATATCTCTGTTGAATCTCCAGAAAAAGCTGAACAAATAATAGAAATAATGGAGAGTGCAGTAGAGTTAAAAGTTCCAAACAAAGTGGATTATGAACAAGGAGATAATTGGGGCGATATTAAGTAATGGCTTTATTGAATGCAGACATACCACCCATTTATTGTAAAGTACGGAAGGAGTATCTTTATGACTTTAAAAAACATCAGGGAGAAAGTGACGAATGCGTTATCTTTGGCCTTACTAGTATGGCAGGTGCCGCTACATTATTTAACATTATGTTACCAAATGGTGCGGTCTTTTTTAGGTTGCCTATCGCAGCGTTTTTCCAAAAACATCTTGATAGAGAGCAAGTGCGAGATATGCAGGTTGACGAGCTTCAACTGTGGAATAGCTTCAGCTATTATCCTAGTGTGCATATGTTTAATTATCTAACATCACAACGCGGCAAATATTTCGGAAAAGATAAAAAAGAACATTTTGGAGAGTATCTCTTCACAATTGATTGGTGTCATCCTGAAAGTAATATTCTGGATACTGAACACAGTGAGATTCCTCACGAGCATAAGTGTGGACATGTGTTGGCTCTTGATAATGGCAATTATGCTATTCAGCCTAACAATAGGATCCTTTGGAATATTAGTAATTTTACCACTCGAGACGACATACCTGACTATAAGGTCCAAACTACAGAATGGAATGTCGAGAATAAAGGCTGGGTTACAGAGGATACTGATAAAATGTTCTACAAAATAGAAGACAAATAATATATTATACTTCTAAAAAATAAAAATGCCTTATGAATTTAGCAGATCTTTTAAAAAAGAATTTTGTATTAGTACCCGTAGTAGCTTCAGTGCTGGTCGGAACATTCACTGGCGTTCGTTATATTGTTAATCTTACAGATACTATCAACACTAATCAGCAAGAAATTGTAGATCTTAAAAGAGATTTAAAAGTTGCTGAAGATAAAATTGTAGATCAAAACACAAGACTAACTTCTGCAGAATCTACGTGGCAGATGGCAGAAAATTTATACAGACAACTAGCAGATCAAGTCAGAGAACACGACTATGATATTAAGGATTTAAATAGGTAATGAATTATGGAGATAGCCAGGATGAATTATTATTTTACAGGATTAATTATTCTAGCTCTAACAATCTTGGCTCTGTTTGTAGAACCTGCATATCCTAAAAACGAATATCTTAATGAATATGGTGTGCGATGTGGTGAAATGGAATTTAGAGTTGAAGATAGAAATAACACACAAGATTATCATACATACAACTCAAGTGATTATGATAATGACTCACAAAATTTTAGTATAACTTACAGAAAATATTTAGGTACAGACTGTAAGACTTCAAAAGAAAATGTAGCAATCAAACAACAACTAGAGCTGATGAAAATGTGTGGTAGAGTTAACAGTAATCCTAGTCTTGCACACAATGAAAACTTTGCTTTACTTGTATCTAAATGTAGAGGTGTAACTCCTGCAAAAGATAACACTAGACCAGTGAATTCACAAAGTTTATGGGATGACATGAAAGATGAGTATAAAAAAGAGAACCCTGACGTCAAATTAATGAATGATAAGCTTATAGGGCCTTCTAAAAGCAAATTGAAAATTCCTCCAAAAGATTATATACTCCCACTACCAAAACCAAAACAATGATAGACAATTTTATATATAAATGCTTTGCTAAACTTGACGACTTGTTTGAATGGATGGGAAAATTATTTACACCTAAAAAACAAAAGAAAAGAAAATGAGTAAAAAACCTTTAAACATATCTGAATCCGCTGCTGTGCAGATGCCGATGAAAACGGTTGCTAGCCTCATAATTCTCGTCGCGATGGGCGTGCTCGGCTACACGGAGCTGACCTCGAGATTAGTTTCGTTAGAGACATCACGTGAGCTGTTTCAAAATGATTTGCTTAAAAAAAGTGAACAGGTCCCCGTCGATCAAGAGCAGATATTTTTAATTGAGGATCTTTACAAGACTGTAGAAAAAATGGAACAAACTCAAGAAATGA
>Ga0208767_1001624_pt1 | contig 17652 bp, 25 predicted proteins | sample VirMetDEL_Mar_21_FD_184514 | JGI IMG/M metagenome (GOLD analysis project Ga0208767, IMG submission 184514) | Aqueous microbial communities from the Delaware River and Bay under freshwater to marine salinity gradient to study organic matter... | ecosystem: Environmental > Aquatic > Marine >... | reverse complement strand
ATCCGTTAAAACCGCTAATCGCATTTTGGTTGTAGTCAGCCCACCCGCTAACCGAGTCAATCAACCCATCAACACCGCTAATCTCTGCGAGATCTGGATAAATTCTCTCATCTAAATTATATAAAGTCCATCCGCTTACATTGTAAAGCTGACCACTGAGAGAAAGCAACTGTCCGTCTTTACCGCTTATTTGTATTATTTGATTTGTTAAATCTGTAAAGTTACCGCTAGCCCAACCGGAAACAGGTTGTGCGGATATAATCATGTTTCTTATATTGTGATTATAAGATGTTTCAATTCCACTAACGCCACTTATGTAAATTGTATCATCTTTGTCAATTGTTCCAGATGTTCCATGTTGGTCAGATAGATCAAACCGCCAAGCTAAAGGAACATCAATGTTTCCAGCAACCGTTATGTTTCTGAAGGCGGCATCCCACTCGTACCCAGCCTTTCCAATGCTAAATATTTGTCCACTAGCGGGGAGTATATCGCCAGAAACTGCTAGACCAACGTTTTCGTCAACTAAAACATCCGTTCCAATACCAAGTTGTCTTGTATGGAGATCGCCGTAAAGGAGTGGTGGTATGCCACTATGATCTATAGTATCGCAATCACCAGAAGCGTTTGGGTATGCCCCAAGATAAAATTTATTGTCTTCTCTTTCTCTTACATAATATGCTGCGCCGTGACCAATGGCTATGTTGAAATTACCCCTCGGCCTTGAGACAGAAGAATAACTACCGATAGAAACATTTCCAGAACCCACAGTGTTTGATGATAGGGCATTAAATCCTACCGCAACATTATCTGAACCTAAAGAGTTACAGGATAACGTAAAAGATCCTACTGATGTATTTCTTGATCCATTGTAATTTAAACCTAAAGAATTATAACCGAAAGCAGAATTGTCTACAGAAGTTCTTCCGGTTAAGTTTAATTGAGATAAGACATTTTTTCCAGACTTTGTTGTTCTTGTGTCAGGAGTGGCAAAATTATTAGATACTAAATCTGCCCCTTCCATTAATCGACCAACAGAATCGGCTAAATCTATAAGCGCAATTCTTATATCTTCAGGAGATATAAGTCTAGATGTATTGTCTGGAAGAATTGTATTTATATACTCGATATACTCAGATTTTGATCTTATAGTCATATTAATCTTTATTTAAAGGAGATTTGTAGAGCTTCGATTTCAAATTTTAACGAGTCCCCAGCGTAAATAAATCTAGGATTATCTAGCCTTGATGCCATTATGACATTTCCCTCTCCTATGACATCACTATCTAAAATAGCCACCCCTGAAACCCATCCCCAGCCAATATTTTGTTTTGGGTCGTCTGGATCATATTCAGCTGCGGGCCAGTCTATTTGGAAACAGTTCTTGATAACGCCACTTCCAGCAGCATAATCTTCTTCTGTAAACTTCCAATTAACATTACCAGAATCAGCTGTATAGCCAAGATGATATCTAGAATATCGCGTGGCGGTTGTACCGTCCGAATAATACCGTGGAAGCTCTGGTAAATCAGCAGCAACTCGCAAAGGTCTATTTTCCAACTCGTTTGCCTCTGGATCGCCACTACAAAGAGCTATAGCTAGCGTGGTTGGCTTATTGAAAGTGCCACCCCTGAAAATATAATTCAATAACCCTGACTCAGCATAATCTGAAAGTGCTGCTTCTGCCATTTTGTTCTCCTAAAAAAGATCCTAGTATACATGTATGAAATATTATACACATTTTATGTGAGTCTATATAAAAAAAGAAAGCCACTCCAATTGGAATGGCTTCCCATTAGTATTAACTTTATTATCAGGTAAACTTAGAAGCTACCGAGGATAATTCTACGATTATCAAGAACGCCGAAGCCAAGTTCAGCAAATCCGTACCAACCAACTCTCTGCTGACGATGCAGAGTTGGGTCTTCGTGGATAGAAACCTGTTGCTTCATTGGCATAACGAAGCTATCGTTTGAGCCTTGATCAAGACCGATAACCAATTCGGTATCGCTACCCTGAACAGCACCGCCAAGACCAGTCTCGAAGAATGTTTGATATTCTTGACCTTCTCCAAGCTCATCAAGATCATGAAGGCTTACACCAAAGATATTGGTGATAGGAGCGCCGTCGCCACCTGCGTTGTAGATAGCAGTTCTGGTTGCGTCAGAAACCTGATCAAATCCCCAGTTACGTACATCTTCAAGCGCTTCAGGAGAAACGTAGAGGTCAGTCAAGCGTCCACGATTGCCGCTACCGGTGTTACCACCAGCATTACGACGCATAACAGTTTGCATCAAGCTGACAAGTCTCTTAGAGAACATACCAGCAGTTGCGTCACCGTCGTAAACCAAGATGTTGCGGTCAACACCAGCAGCAAGAAGGGTGTGCCATCCATCGTCATTCATTTTCTTGACGAAGCCAGCTTCCAAAACTTGCATAGCGCGAGCAGTGATGTCCCAACGAGCTTCGCGAGCATAACGAAGCAAGAAATCAATCGAGCTAGCGATTGAGTAAGTTGGGATCATGACGTAATCGCTCTCGACCGCACGCTCAGGAACGCGACCATGACCCGGATTGGTGTAAGCAACATGCTCACCCTCAAGTCCCGGAGCAAGAAGATCCAAAGGATATTCGGTGCTTCCACCCGGCTCTACATTAATCGTTTCAAAAATATTACCAAGAATATTACCGATTAAGACACCTTTGCGAAGAGGAAGTTCCAAAGCTTTGGCAAACTCTCTCTGCGCTGCGAGCGCGACTTCCATATCGGAGTCGCCACACTTGCGAAGCACTGAAATAAACTCTTCGCTAGGTCTTTCTGTATATGACATTATTTATTCTCCTTGTTAATTAATTAGGCACCGTGGTTAGGAAGATTGACATAAACTTTAGCGTAGCCGTCTGCGTCTTTTTGACTCATGAAACGACCAATAGCCAAGTTACCTGATCCTTCTGCGTCTGCGGCAGAAGTGCTGATATTACCAGCAACACTGTTCGATGCGTAAGCAACGTTGCCCGCAGCTGGTGTTCCATCAACATTGCTGGTAACAACCCATCCACGAGTCAAAACAGTGACCTTACCACCCTTTTGAACTTCATCTTTATATTGGTTAAGATGAGTTCTTGTGAGATCCTTATTAACAACGTCATTAAGAAGGATGCCAACTGGAACGTCGGTAACGGCAGCTGCTGCGTATTTAACCAAGTTAGCGCCTTGATCCATAGCAGCACCAGATGGATTGTTGTTAGCCGCATCTAAAACAACAACACCACCACGAGTAGCAGTCCCTTCGTTATAGAAGAAGCTGATATCTGTTGATTCTTCATATCTATCTGCTTTAAGAGCCATAGTTTAATCTCCTATTTTAATTATTTAGTTGAGAGTACGTTATTGGAAAGCCAGTCCGAAATGCTTGCTCTAGTTGACTCTACTTCGTCAACATCTGGAGTTGCATCTACAAGAGTTGCTTCAGAAGTTTCTACATCCTCAAGAAGTTCTGGAGTTACTTCAGCTTCAGCTTCTTCGTCAGCTTTAGCTTCTTTTTCCTTTTTCTTTTTTTCAATTGCTTCCTTCATTTCGGGAGGCATTGCTGCTTCAGCTTCATCTTCTTTCTTGTCTTTTTTTGCTTTCATTTTGTCATACATTTTTGCAACGATAACATCAAAAGCTTCGTCATTTACGGAATCAAAAGCGGCAAGAGTTTCCTCTGCTTCTTCTTGTTCAAAACCAGCTTCTACGAGAGCTGCCATTCTCTTTCTGCCCTTCTCTTTTTTCTTCATGTCTTCCATGTCTTTCATGGCGACAGAAAGTTCTTCTTGAGACTTAGTAAGAGCGTCTTCGAGTTCGGCAACGCGAGCCTGTGAACTTTTTATACTCTCTTCTAGTTCTGCAATGCTATTGTCTTTAGCTTCAATATCTGCTTGAAAAGACTCTACCTTGGAAGCAAATTCTTTATCTTTTGCTTCTTCGATTTGAGCTTTAATCGCGTCATTCTCGGATTTTGCAGTAGCAAGTTCAGCGCGAACTTCTTCCAGCTGCTTTTCCAGCAAGTTATCTGACATATTAAATTCTCCTATATTGAAATCAGAATTGTCATCTAAATTAAATGCTACACTTTTAAGAATTACACTTCTCGGATTAGCAGGTTTAGATACTAGACCCTTGCCAGAAAAAGAAATGTTTCTCAAAGCTCTACCTATTTTATATCCTTGATACTCTCCTGTTCCGCCGTAAGCTCTAAGATGTTTAGTTAAAAATGATGACTCCTCATCTCTAGCTAAAACTTTCTTAGCGCCGTCGTCGTTTGATAGAGCGTAATCAAATCCGGCAAATAGACATTCCATCGAAACGTACCACTTGCCCCCATCTATTTCAGAGATTATTTTCTCCATTCTTTCGCGATTTTCTTCGCCAGTCCAGCTATTGTAAAGGACAGCTTGAGTAATAATATCAAAATCTTCAGGCATTTCTGAATCATTAGATACTGCCTTTCCGTCTTTTGTTAAAACATAGCTACCAGTAATATGTCCGATGATATCATTTTCATCGTGCATAAAGTTGAACTGTTTATCTTCAGGTGTGTTCCTTGCTGCCCAAGTTGGTTCTGGCATAAATACATCATCGTTTTTATTCCAGCCACAAGAAACTAACACAGACTCTAAATAATAGAGATCTATTTGGTCTTTGTTTTCAGCGAAAGCCCTGTCGGTAATAGTTGCTGGAACTTTAAAAGCGTCAGCTTTAATAGCCTCAGAGCAATATGCAACACTAGCGGTACTCTTAACGAGTTCGCCAATACCGTCATTTATTTCGTTTTGATATATTTTTATATTCATGTATTACCTCTACATTTAGTATACACAAAAAAATTATTTTTTTTAAAAAACGTGATTTTAACTATCCAGAAAATACTCTATGTAGCAAGAGATCGCATGTTTTCTAAAATTTTCAATGTTCATATTTTCTAAATTTGTATTAGTTGAATTTAGCCTTTCTTGAAGTTTCTGTGGCATCTTCTTAGTAGATCCTATAATCTTTTGTATTGATTCCACGGTGACTTCAGACATTGGATTGAGATTAGATAAGACATGAAGCTTGATCTCTTCTAGGTCATTTGCTTGAGATTTATTTAAACCTCTAAGATTTTTCTTTCCGAGTACAGATAAATACGCCTCGTTTGTTATTTCTGATATTTTGTCAAATGATTTGTTTGCCCAGACAATAAATTCAGCAACTCCCGGTTTAGATTTAGGCGTCTCAGTTCTCTGTTTTCTTGGTCCTTCGTCTAGTTTGTTTGCGGGCCTACCGTTTGGATTAACAGGTTTTTGTTTTTCTTTTTTCTCAGCCATCTTTTCGTTGATCTGCCCCTGCTTTTCCATTTTTTCTATTTCAAACTGCTTATTTGGATTATGATATGGACTGGCCTTTTCTGGTAAATTCTCTTTTGATCTATCTTTATCTTCTCTTTTTAATCTCATCTTTTCTACAGATGGAACCTCTTTAAATCTTTCCAGAACAGTTTCGTGGGAGATAATGTCCCTGTCTGCTAGTTGTATTAACAGGTTTTTCTCAGAGGCTTCGTCAGATAGGCTCATTTGATCGTACATAATGTGTGGAGACTTTCTGAAACCCATAGCCTTTCTGACTATTTCACACTCTTTCTCCCAAAAAGACGTTAACTGATCTCTTCCGTATTGCAATCTCTCAACCAAGGTTTTCAAAGAAATGAAGTTGTTTGTGAATCCTCCACCGTTTCCAGCTATACCCGTTAAGGTTGGAGGAACGCCCAGTCCTGCATATATACTATTGAGAACAGAGTTATATTTCTCAGATCCTAAGAATTTATATACTTGACTATTAGATTCAGTGTAAGAAAGCTCTGGACCCCAAACTAACTCCATCGTACCTCCACCAACATTACTAGAAAGTATATCTCTTAGTTTATTAATGGCAGCCTTATTAGGTAATATTTTATGATCTAGATTACCGAGAGTCCAAAGTCTAATATTCGAGATAGCACCGTCTAGAGCGGATAAATCAGCAAGTCGCATCTTCTCTAGCATAATAACATCGTCAAGAATAGCATAAATTAAGGGGTTGGCCCAGTTAGACCAATCATCCTTTTTGTAGTAAAACATAGAGAGTCTTTCTGGATCAAGCTCAATTTTCTTATCTCCATTTTTAATTCTAGACTTTACCTCTGGAGGTAACGTGTCAAGTAGATGGGCTGGTATAGCGCCGTCTTTAAAGTTGTCTAAGAAGCTTGTTGGAGAAAGCTCAAACTTCCTAGTACCTAGAAATAAATTAATATTACTGTCTTTGATTTCAAGAGATATAGGGTTAAAGAAATTATATCTCCAAGGTATTAAGTTCTTTTCAAAATTAGGAACTTCTACAACAATATCCTGCCCCATAGACTTGATGTATTTCGTTACTTCGGGGGTCATGTTAGCATAACTACGATATACTGGGACTTGACCAGCTCTATATAGAAGATTTAAGAATCTTTCAGATCTTTCTTTACCATTTATCTTCTTGAACCATTGCTGGTAAAATTTTTCTACGCTCCTATTCTCGTGAACAATATTGATACCCTGACAGCCGAAATCGCCCATTAGGTCGATGACATTTCTAATTATACCAACTTTTTCATATGCGTCCATACACATCTTAATGGCGCGTTTTTGTCTGTAGGGTACTCTTTCTTCTGGTCTAAAGGCGTAATAGTCAGAGGTTCTAAAACCGGGACGAACACTTCTGTTAGGCTCAATGTCCTTAAAATCTCTGTAGTGGTTAGCCTTGCTAACACCGCCATAGCTTTCACCAGCTTCTGAAAATTGTTGAAATGCAGTAGCTCTACTTGAAGCGTCTGAATCATTCCAAGTTATGAGAGATTTATCTTTGTTCATTTTGGTCCTTTTGGGTAATCTGATTGCAATTACATTGGTATTGTATTATACACAGATTAGTAGATATCTTTCATATTATCCGAAAACCAATTTGGACCAGTATATAGATTTTCTGTTTTCTTTTGATTTGAATCCTTTGGCATTGTAGAAGCAAAACCGCCAAAAAACTCGTACTGTTCTTGTGTAGGCATCCTAGCTAAAACTCTAGCTGCCATATTAGCCATGATTAAAGATGAGTATCGGTCTTTTCTCATCTTGCTCTTTTTGCCAGCAGCCACAACCACTTCTGGTGTATCCCACCTGTCGCGACCATTAGCAGTCTGGGTCATTTGGATCATGGATAATTCATCTTTAAGTTCTTCAATATCCATAACACATTCTTCTAGGGTGTCATACATTCTACCCTTCATGCCATCTTCAACGTTAGATATACCAATAGTAATAGAATCAAACCTTGGAAACAAAAGAACCTTATCTTCTAGGTCTTTTCTAAGCCCATGATTTGCCTCTGCTAACCAGTCATATTTTGCAAATTGGCACATTTCTAATATGTGTAATCCGCGTTGATCATCAGTATCTTTAGGCTTATCGTCGTCAATGGTGGGCCATATTTCGACTTCTCCCGGCTGGAGCTTATCTTTGTCGTGAAGGGATTCCATAACTGCGATACCACCACCCTGAGCGTCCATAGCAATGTGAATACATGGAAATAATTTCATCAAGTCTCTAATTTTTCTAGCGCAATAGGAGTAAAAATCAGTCTCAGTAGAATAGCCCTTCTTGACCTTTTCTTTGTGTTCTGAACGTGTAGTAGTCCAGCAATGAACAATGCGTCTATGATCTTGATTTATTTCAAGAACAATTATACTAAAATTATCAACTTCGGAAGCGGGGTCAACCCCAAATATATATTTTTTATTGGAATCTCCAATAAGTTTGGCTTCAAAGATTATGTCTTCGCCTTTTGAGTCTTTTATTGGCTCTTGATCACTAACAACACAAGATTCTATCAAAGACCTCTTAAAGAAACCCTCTGAGTCACGAGTAAAAACTGCTCCGAACTCCATCTGGTAGATACCAGCATGAACAGTTGCTTTCGATCTAGCAACCTGAGCAGCATCCATAAAGCCATCTGGAAGAAGTTCGTAGGGTATTCTCATGATTGAATACTCTGTCCAGTCAAAGTTTTCTGGAACGTCATCTCCACCAAAGACTTCTCTAAGTTTTATACTGTCCCCTTGGCTTTTTATGATGGACTTCCATCTCTTCCAGTATGTCGCAAAATGATTAAAGTCATAATAAGCGGTTCCACTTAGAATAATTTGGTTGTCTTTGTTCTCTAGCTTTTGCTCATCTTTACCTCTTATCTCTACGCCAAGCTCTCTTGCCTTTTTTTCTGACGCTAAACGTTTTACATTCTCGATAGGGTCAGAAGACACAGCAGCAAAACCAGCAACAACAGTCTCGAAGATATCGCGAGGAATAGAAGCAAACTCGTCAGAGATAATGTCATTAGCACGCTGACCTCTAATCTTCTGTCCATCACCAAGCGGTAAACAAGTAACCCTACTATCGTTAATACGCATAACGCAGCGATCCACATCTCGTCTAGGGCCAGAATTGGCATCGCATATATCCCTTAGTATTGGTGAATTATTCCATATTGTCTCCATGTATTCAAAAAGAACTTTAGACTGTCTAAACGCAGCGCCGACAACCACCACCTTTCTGTTTGGCAGCAGAAGCGCCCTCAACATGGAATATAAAGAAAGCATAAACGATTTACCAAATCCACGACTCGCTATTAGCATTGGAAACTTTCTATTCCATAGTTCATGTAGAATAAGGGCTTGTGATGGTAGGATTTGTATATTAAATATGTGCTTTACCAGAAAAGAGAAATATTCAGGTCTAGTCATCAACCAAGATAGCTTTAAATGGTAGTCATCTTCTGCACTATTTAAAATTGACATTGGGTTAAACAGATCTTTATCGTCTACATCTAGCTTCAGCCACGCTTCATCTATTTGTTTTAGTTTTTTATTCATTTATATATCCCGTCTACGAATCCATAGTATACTGCTTCTTCAGCGCTCATATACCAGTCTCCGTCTTTCATTTTTCTTTTTATAAAGGATTTTGTCTTAGATAAGTTATATTCTCTTTCTTTAAAATAAGCTCCGTATCTATAGCATTTCTCGGCGTATATAGAAACCATAGTTTCTGCGTTTTTCTTGTCTACTATTGAATAATTTTGTGCGCTAAGATAGTCTCCGGTCAAGTCACTAGATCCATAGTGACACATGAATACCGAATTAGGGGTTAGTAGTCTCTTGTTTGCGGACTGGATTATGATAGAACCCATAGAGCATAGCTGTGAGTATCCTATCATCGTTGTTTTACATTTACAGTTATTGATGGCGTCATAAATACCCATACCAGCATACCAACAGCCACCTACTGTTTGTAGATAGATCGTTATAGGTTCTTTGCTTATATTTTTTAGAAAGTTTATATTTTTATAAAAGTTTTGCAACATTCGGTGTTCTACACCAGCGCTTTCTCCTGAGTCGTCAAATTCATTTATGTATATCTCCCTATTCTTTACATCAATTCCATATGAATGAATCTCAGATATAACATCTCTATTCATGGTCATGATTTTCGCCCTATGGTATATTTCTCGTTGATTCTTTTTAGTAAACTACTTGTTAAGTCAAACGCACCTCTTTCGCTACCAGCAAATATTACGTGGACATCGTTAAAGACAGCGAACTCCATTAGGCACCTGAGTATGTATTTTCCTGTTATCTTTACCTTGCCCTTCAGTTCTTTTGGTATGTTAGCGCCCTCTGGAAACTTCATAACATCTTCCATAGAAAACTCACAAACTATAAACTTGTGTTCGTAGTCTCTCATTCTTTCTACCTCATTGTAGAAAGCATATTTACCTTTACCTAGATTTAGGGCGATTTCCGAAACACTGGCTTTTCTTTCTATACAAACCTTATCCTCCATGCCTAATATAGAGTAATCGCCTGTGTCTAGCTTTCTTTGTACGGTACCTTGACAGGTGTTAAACTTCTTGAAAAAGTAACCCTGTTGTTCTCTTGTGTCTCTTACGACGGTATATCCGGGTGCGGTTTTATATTTAGCCATTTTTACTTCTCACGATATCTTGAAATAGTCCTTGATAATGTTGTTCATGACCCGTTACCTTCTGGTGACAGTATCTACATAGTGTTATTCCGTTATCAACGTCATATCTCAATGTGGAGGCGCTTGCCCATTTTTGTATGTGGTGTGCATTTAAACTCTTTGTACGTTTGCATCCCGGCATCTGGCATTTAAAGCCATCTCTTTTGTATACCTTTACTCTCCAGTCTTTATAAACAGGGTCGTCATAGTTTCTTCTCATGGTGTCTCGATTTTAATTATTCTTACATCATAAAATATATCTTTTATAAATTCTAAAGTTTCCACAGAATGGTCTGACCTTAGTATTTTACTCGCGAGTTTATGCATAGCTTTATAACACGCGTCGTCTGGATCATTCGCTTCTACAAAGATTATGGGCGATGCGCTATTATAGTCTTCTAGATCATATTTTTTTAATCTAGATATAACTAAGGTTAGAATCATATGTACTTTGTAAATTTTCATTGTATATCATGTTGTACCATCATTTTAACTAAGTCCTCGAATGAATGTTTAGGTGTCCATCCTAGTTTGTTATTAGCTTTACTGCAATCTCCTCGTAGATAGTCAACTTCTGCTGGTCTATAAAACTCTGGGTCTTGAACTACATAGTCAGACCAATCGTCAATACCAACCTCTTTAAATGCAACATCTAAAAATTCTCTAATAGTATATGTGCGTCCTGTGCATATTACATAATCATCGGGACAGTCTTGCTGTAGCATCATCCACATCGCTTCACAATAGTCTCCTGCGTATCCCCAATCTCTATATGCGTCAAGATTACCTAATCTAAGTTTTGGGAAGTCAGCACTTTTTCCACTTTTTACAAATTCTCCGATCCATTTTGTAATCTTTCTCGTTACAAATTTTTCTCCTCTTCGTGGTCCCTCATGATTAAATAGAATACCGGCACTAGCATGTAGACCATAACCCTCTCTATATAACCTAGTCATGTAGTGAGCGGCACATTTAGCAATAGCATATGGACTTTGAGGTAGGAATTTAGTTTCTTCGTTTTGGTATTTGCTTTCAGATGTCATGCCAACCTGTATGTCGTAGTTGCTACCAAACATCTCACTACTACTTGCTTGATAAAATCTTGTGTTCATCATCTTTAAATCTACGATGCTTTGTAAAATATTTAAACAGCCTTTACCTGTGATATCCCAAGTTAAACCCGGTTGATTAAATGAGACCGCAACATGGGATTGCGCGGCAAGGTTATAGACTTCATCTACTTGACCGTGATAACTTAAAGTATTTAAAACGCTAGATTGGTCCGTAATATCTCCTTCAAGTAATTTAAATCTATTGTTATCATGAAGGTGTGAAATACGTGTCGTGTTATCTGTACTGGTTCTTCTTGATACACCATAAACGATGTAGCCCTTCTCTAGCAATAGATCCGCCAAATGACTTCCGTCCTGTCCCGTAACGCCGTAGATTATAGCTGTCTTCATTTTAGTCCTTGATTGTATCTGAGTTTAAAAAGGGTTGATCAACTTGTCCGTCTGTATATTTATGAAATCCTGAGAGTCGTTCTCTTTCTTTACGCATTGCTAGTCTCATTTTTTCCATCTCAATACCATACTGCTGAGTTATATCTGGATTACTCATCAAGTATGCTATCCATCCGGTAAGACTTTGTTTGCTATCTTCTAATCTTTTGACTCTTTGTTCCCTAGTCGCCTTCATTTCTTTAAGCATAGAGTTTTTCTTTGTTTGCAATTCTCTGTAGTCTTTGTTGAGTGATTCCTGTGAAGCCTTCAGAGAGGCCACCTGACGCTCCATATTAAACACCACGTCTACATTCTGCTGGTCAGGGTCGCGCGCTCTCTCGTCGCGTATGAGGGTCTCTAGAGCTGAAATCTGTTGTATGTTATCTTTGTTCTGCTTTAAAGACCTATTCATTAATAATTCAAGTTTAATTAAATCAACAACTTGTAGTTCTTCTGTTGGTATAACATCGTCACGAAACTGCGAAATGATTCTAGCCCAATGGTATTTGAATAGCTTTAGTTCATCTTCTGTAAACTGCTGCTGAACTTCTAACCAGTAGGGTCTGTTCTCTAGGTCGAAAGCTGCAATTTCTTCTCGTGAGGCGCCCTTGCCATGCTTTTTCTTGATAAAATTTTCTACACTTTCTGGATCTCTATCTAATTGTTCAGCAATTCTCTCTGGAGACTCCGTAAGAACATGACTTTCTATGTATTGTATCTCCTGCTTGGAGAACCTACCCTTTTTCATATCCAGCCTCCTCAATAATCTCGATAATCTTATCTACAACGTCTTGCTTCTTGTTTTTTGGAAGGTATATATTATTAATAAGTTTAAGGTAGTCCATTCTCATAGAAGCCGGTAGAAATCTATCAATGAAAGAAACGTAATGATCTAAATCAATAGAATTTTCAAGCTCAAAGTCTTCTTCGTCGTCCACGAGGTATTCTTCGTATTCAAGCTGTGCTGGCTGTAAAACCTTAATCCTGCTATTGTTGGCGTCAGATATGAAGTAATTATCTCTAACAAAATTCTTTAGACGGTTAGATAAATTGACACTTAGGAAGTTTTCTAACGGGCGTATACCATCATATCTGTCAACTGCCTCCATGCATATAATATAAGATTCTTGTTTTATGTCATGTACGTCATAACCATAGAATGTATATCTAGGAGCAATTCTATTAATAACTATTTCCATAGTGTCGAGTATTTCTTGTTCTGTCATGTTGGCAGGTATTTTCATTCTTCACCCCACATTAATGCGCGCCATCGTTCTCCATTGTATCCCTCGAAGCATTGGTCTTTTTTGTTATACCTGATACTACCTTTAACGGGATTTCTATTATTAGAAATCAATATTGACCATAACTCATTTTGGTCTATAGATTGTATGACATCTTCATACATACCTAGTAAGGTATTATTTTGTAATTCTATTGGTGTTGGTTTGTACTTATCTGAACAACAGAGAGCGCTATTGGGTATTACGAATAGCGATTTCAGATCGTTGGGTATGAATGTAGATACAAGTAGGGTTTCCCCGTCTTGTAATTTAATTTTACTAAGCTGACCGCCTGTTCTATCAGGTGGTGCATTTCCATGAACGCAATATAGACTATCCAACCTTTGTATTGTTGTTTTTGATTTCGACTTCTTTACTAAAGCATATCCGTATTCTGAAAACCTGAAGGACTTAAAGTCCTTGGTAATACGAGCTAAATAAAAGAAGTGCGATCCGTTTTTGAGTGAATTAGCTAGATTTTCCGGGCCTGTTGGTATTTCTTTGTCTATTAATTCAAAGTTTACCGTCCCCTGAACAGGTACAGCCGCGCTTACAGCCGCCACTTGCGTCTGAAATAATTTCTTTTTCATCTAATAAATCCTTAATTGACTTGTCCTCTTGATCTAATTCCGAAGCAACCTGTCTGTCTAGACTAGCGGTAGCCTTGCATACCAGTTCTGATTCTACTTTTTTCATTTCTTTCTCCGAGTTTATAACCTTTCACTCTTATTATACACCAGCTACGGGGATTTGTCATAAATTTATATAAAAATATGATTAAAGCGCATAATTTAACTATAGTATAGTGGCAGAAATGCCGGGATTCTAAGAATTGATAGTTTTTTATAACGCAGTCACGTAAAAAATTTGTCCTGTCCGTGGCGCTTGGACGCGAAAGCAGATAAAAAATTTGATAAGATTGTTAGGAATTGGACTCAGGTGTTACCCGCTCCTGATACATTTGGCAGACGGTCGGTTTTAGTAATAAAAAATTAAGTAAGAATTTGCTTAGTTGTGAGTTGTTAGCTCTCACCCACAGGATCAAATCCAAGCAAGCGTCTGGTTGGTGGTTCTCTAATTAGTCTCTCATATCCTCCCACGCACCTCGGACTTGCTTGGTAGGATAAAAGCTAGGGGTTTATACAAACAGGTAAAGGTGATAAATGTTTTTTAGTCAGATGCGACAAGATGAAGCGGCAAACTATCTACTAAACAAGGATGGTGGATATTTTCTTGACATTGGGGCCGGTACCAACTGCGAGACCAACTGGAGACCACCCGGATACCATAGTGATACGCTATTTTTGGAGAAACAGAGGCAGTGGACGGGCATTTGCATAGACTTAGAGCAGTACTGGGTTGACTCCAGTAAGCTATTTCGCGATTGCCATCTGGTGCAGGCGGATTTAATTAAAGAAAATATTAATGATATACTTGAAAAATATAATTGCCCGAATATCATAGACTATGTGTCATTAGATGTGGATGCTGCTCAAAGTAAAGTTTTTAATGATTTCGACTTTGATAAATATAGATTTAGGTTTATGACAATTGAACATAACCTGTATATGTCAAAGAGCGATGATAGTCAGCTAGCCAAAGAGTGTCAGATATACAGAGATAAATTACATAGTTTAGGATATCTAATGCTTTGTAAGAATGTTATTTTTGATAATCATGGGGCTGTTGAAGATTGGTGGGTCGATGAAGAAACATTTAACCGGCATAGCGACTTGGTGGCGTCTGACATCAACTGTAAGGACATAAAAATATGATTAAATCACCATGCACGAAGCATTGTAGAGTCCATGAGGGGCATTGCACGGGCTGTTATAGGACAGTTCAAGAAATATCTAACTGGAGGAATATGAGTGAGCAAGAAAAAAGAGAAGTTTGTTTCAAGATATGTAATAGACGATCAAGTGTGCAAACATTGCGGGACGAAGGTGTTTCTGATGATGAGCAAAACTAAATTCAAATGTGTTCTATGTAGATCGGTTAGGACCGAGAAGCGTCAATAGGGGTGGATTGGGTAATACATATACATAATTTATGGTTATTGTGTTTAAACCACCCCCCTCTTTCGGGGGGGAGGGGCGCGTTAACCGTTTGAAGATAAAACTCCCACCGATGTCAATAGCAAAAATGCAGAAAAAAGCAAAAAAAATATTTCCGAAATAATCCTAGAATAACTGCACACACCTATTGACAAATTCCGATAAGTATGTATAATGGGAGACATACAAGAGACAACAACAATCAAACAAGTAATAAAAAACTTTCAGAATTACTAAAGATTGCTCTTGACAAATCCGATAACTATAGTATAATTAAGACATAACAAGTAAACAACACTAAAGGAAAACAACATGACTTTCACTAACGAAAACGAACTATTCAACGCAGTAGACAACGACGAAAACGTGATCGGTGCAAACTACACCGGCGAAGTAGAATACGGCGTTGTACTCGACGAAAACGGTTGGGGATTCACAGTAGAAAACGGAATCATCACCGGCTACGCTCAAAAATAATTCGGGAATAATTCAGGAATCAGTCAAGATTCCGTTTGACATAGACGATACTATACTATAGAATTAAGACATACAACAAACAACACTTACTAAGGTAAACAACATGACTAAGCATCAAATCATCTTCAAAGCTCGCATGGCAGGCGTTTCACAACATCTTCTTCACATTGCTATCTGGGCAGATGAGTTAATCATCAACGGTAACAAAGTTACCTGCCTATACAATAACCCCAACGAATGTGACGTTTCTTTTGAGATTCCTACCAAGTAGTGACCTAACGTGTCACACCTATAGACGATAATAATAACATAACAAACAACAACACTTTTAAGGTTTTAAGAATGAATAACAACAACAACAACACCAACAACGTAGACGCACAAGCAATCCGCGAAATGATGGAGCGTTGTGATAAGCAGCAAGTGATTGAGATTCTCATTGCTACACTAGAGAATGAGGCACGATTGAGAAGTGAGCTTGATAGTCTCACTGGCACTCTTCGGTAGTCTTACCCTATCCAATCCCCTATAGCACACACACACAAGGTAACACAATGAACAACGAAACAACATTGGAAGAATGGACAATCAACCACGGCGAATGGGAAGAACCAACCCTAGAGTATACGCAAGAATGGACGGGATGGATAGAACTACGTGATCCCGCTTGGCTGGAAAAAATCGTAGATAATCGCGGCGAAGAAATCTAATCACAACAACACACACACACACACAAAAAAAAAGGTTTTAATATGTTTATTTGTTCAGTATGTGAACACAGATATAATGATCGTAACAACAACATCATCGTACCAACGTGCGACCTATGCGCGGAAGTAATGCTCGAAGATCAATACGATGACTATGACCACGTAAGCGAAGAAGCAATGGCAGACGCGCTACACTGGGAGCGCGCGGAGGTACGCGATTGGACACACAACCACGGCGAATGGAATAGCTAATTTCACAATCGACGTAAACCCTTACCACATAAGGACTTAGGGCAGGCGGGGCAGGCCGGATCGACGTAAACCCTTACTATATAACGACTTACGACGATTAAAATTATTTCCTACAAAATTCCAGAATTAGGCTATAGACCTATTGACTTTTCTGCCGATATATGTATAATAGAGGCACAACAGTAAACAACACCTATAAGGAATTAAAAATGAAAATTGTAGATACAAACAAAACCGGCGACTATCTTCTGGTTCAACCAAAAAAATTCAACCCGTCTTTACGAATCACAACCAAAGCGGGATCAATCCTATGCGAAGGCAAACGAGACTACGTTCTTGCAAAATGGAAAACTTTTAAGAATACCTAAAAAAGTGACCTAACTTGTCACAGGGGTATGGTATAATACAGCATAACAAAAAACAAACTTCATAACACTTTTAAGGAATTTCAACTATGAAATATGGACTAATGAATAAAAAAACTGGTAAGGTTGTCAAAACTTGGTTTTCAATGCGTGAATTTTGGATTGAATACCCAAACGATCTACCAAAAGAAATAAAAAAAGAATTTAAGATTATCGCCCGTTTTTGACCTAACGTGTCACACCCCTATACGATAATACTTATATGACAAACAACAACACCACAAAGGTAAACACTATGAAAAGTTATGACATCACCTATATCGACCCTTGGACTAACCGCGAAGTACGCCACCTAGATGTACCACAATGCCAACTGAAAGATATTGACGGTGAGACTTGGTTCACCGGCTACAATAAGCCCATCGAAGTTATCACCGCGACTCTAGTATCTATCGAGCGCGATGAAGCAAAACACGCCTACTTCAACACCTACGGAACCGCATCGGAGTAATCATTATGGAAACTGAACAACTAGAATCAATCAATCTAATGACCTACAAACAATTAAAAAACACTCTTTACACTTTACGCAATAGATTAGCAGAAGCACAAAAAGCACCTGACGAATATGCTCAATGCTATATCAACGAACTAAAGCAAGCAATCATCAGCCTTGAAGCAGTAAAAAAATATTTCTAGGAAAATTTATGAAAAATCTATTGACAATAATTTATGAAGAATTGGGATTATTTATGTTATTATTCTCAATTATGATGGTGCCGTTTTTAGTTATAACCGGCGCATGTACCCTAGCCTATGCAGCTTTACATTGGTGGCCGTGGTGATAATTTTATTCTTATTTGTGCTAATTTGCCTAATGTACCCAGACTTCGCGCGCG
>Ga0208767_1001618_pt1 | contig 17677 bp, 15 predicted proteins | sample VirMetDEL_Mar_21_FD_184514 | JGI IMG/M metagenome (GOLD analysis project Ga0208767, IMG submission 184514) | Aqueous microbial communities from the Delaware River and Bay under freshwater to marine salinity gradient to study organic matter... | ecosystem: Environmental > Aquatic > Marine >... | reverse complement strand
AACTTAAGTTTTGAACGGCAGTTCCGAATAATGTTGTTGCATCATAACTTTGGAAAGTTAAGATATCTGTTGATCCAGATGCTGCTGTTATTGTTGGTGCTGTTCCTCCTGCAAAAGCAAACTCTGATTCAAATGTCATTGTTCCATAAGAGTCTGTTGCTGTTGATGGTTGTAATACTTTAAGTGATATTGTTTGTCCTCTTTGAATGTTTGTAGCATCAAGATGTGTGTTTGAACCTGATACAAGAGTTAAGGTAAACATATCTCCTAAAGAACAATCCATTGATGCTGTATTAGATGCTATAGATAAAGCACTTATTTCACTTACAACTGATCCACTTACTACTATATCTGACCCTAATAAAGATCCAGTAAATGAAGTTGCTGTAACAGAACCAGTCACTATTAATGCTGGTGTTCCTGCTATAGAACCTGACTGTCTTAGGTAAACACTTCCTGTATAGTCAAGCTTAATATCTTTTGTTGGTGTATTTCCGTCAAAATTTACTGTACTCTCTCTAAAAGTATAGCTTGTGTCTTGAGTTCCTCCTAAGAAGATATCTTGACCCATTATAGCTATATTTTGGTTAGCTCTTAGATCAGCTACATTTCTGTTGCTGTTACCTATCTGAATTTGTTTACCGTTATACTCACCTAATGCCATGTAAGATCCGTAGTTTCTTACCTCTGTAGCACTTTGTGAAATCTCATTTACGTTAACAAGATCCATTGCAGCAAGAGTTTGACCTGACCCGGCAGCTAATGCATTTGTTATTCTTCCTATACCAACAGCTTGTTGAGCATAAACGTTAAATGCTGCGTTACCCTGTTCAACAAGCCAGACATTTTCTTTACCACCTCCCCAGTTAGCGTAACTTATACTATTATATACTACTGTTGAACCAGATCCCGGGTTTACTGATTTAGTAAATGAAGGAGCTGTTAGAATATCAAACTGATTAGAAGAACCTGGTTGCTCTTTAATGTTGTTTCTAAAAGCACCATCTACTGTTAAACTGCTTGTTATGGAAGCTGAACCTGTAAATATACCGTCCCAATCACCTGCGTTAGCAGCATGTGAAGCTGTACCCAGTAATGAACCTGTGAATGAAGTTGCTGTAACAGAACCAGATACTTCTAAGGCTGGTGTTCCAGCTATAGAGCCTGTTTGTCTAAGTTTAACTGATCCTGTATAGAAGAACTCTATATCGTTTGTTGGAGTTGCTCCTACCTCGAAAGTTCTGGAAGTATTCTTGTAATCATAATCAATACCATCAGCAGAACCGATATACATATCTTTAGCAGTTAAGTGTGCTGTTCTGGTTTTGAATCCAGCTCCTGTTGCAGAAAGGTTGTTACCAATTACTATATCTCTTGAACTATACTGTCCAAGCTCCATTGTTGTTCCGTAGTATCTTGCCACAGAAGTATTTGCTTCAACATCACTATCATTTAGAATATCTATAGATGCTAAGGATGAACTTACACCATTATAAGTGCCTGCAGTTATTTGGTTACTTATCCTGTTAAGGTTTTGTGATACATTTGATGCAACACTCTGATCACCATTTGCAAAATACCTCCTTTGTGAAAAGTTATATTGTGCATTACCTGGAGCGTATAGAAAAGCATCATAAGCAAAATTAACAGTTTCACCATTTGCTCCACCCTCACTCATTGTCATGAACGGTGTTGGGTATAATGTTGAGTAAGTAAATGTAGATTGTGGTAAATTATCATACTCCCTTGTTAGGTTTGTTCCTTTAACTGTTAAACTTCCTGTTATTGAAGCTGAACCTGTAAATATACCGTCCCAAGATCCTGAATCTACGTTAGCATTTTCTGCATAAGATGCTGTTCCAAATAAACTACCTGTTATACCACCTGAGGCAGATATTGGTAAGTTTGTTGTTACATTTGTTCCATCATCAACAATACTACTATCGTTTAAGTGATGTCCTCCAGTTCCTTTTGGTAATGTGTTGTTTGTATTGTATGTTGGAGTTCCTTTAGTTGAATATTCCGGACCAAATAATGATACCCCATACTCTGTAGAACCCAATACATCTTTTTCAAAAAACCAATCATCTGTTAATCCATCATATTGTAATGATGATGTATTGTTTGATGAACCACTATCGTATACTTTAACACCTGCATATCTCTCTGTTGGTGTATCGTTGTTTAAGATAATAAATGCATCACCTATAATCTTAGCTGATCCTGTTATAGATTGTAAGAAACCTATAGAGGCTGAAGTAAATGAAGCATTTGATGCTGTTATATCAGTTATGCTTATTCTTGCTGAAGAATCTAAATCATCTGCTATGTCTGCTCTTATAGCATGACTTGCTGAAGTAGCACTTGCTACAGTTCCATCTACATTTGCTCCTGCTACATAAGATGCTGTATTTGCATTGTCTACCACTATAGAAGAACTAAGTGTAGGTGTTGCTACTTGATCGTTATTTCCTACCCACAGATACCCTGTGCTTATGTTAGGAACGTCATTTGATCTACCTGAACCCTGTAGAATAATCTCTCCATCTGAAGCATTTATCTTTGCTGCTGTTCCTATATTTTGTATTAAAGATGAACCTGTTGGTTTTGTTGCTGTAAATAATCCACCATTGTTTACATAAACAGGTGCTCCTGCTACAAGATTGGCTGTATTAATTCCTGTCAATCTACCGTTAATAATAGCTGTTCCACTTGAATTGTTAGAAATCTCTTGACTTAATACTGCCACTGCCGGCATGTTACCTGGTTGATCTGCTGAAGCTGTTACTACTTCTATATTTTCTCCTGTTACACCTACTGCGTGAACTGCTGTTCCTATAGCTAAAGTTCCTCCTGAAACATTCTTTACAGTTATTACTAAATCATTGGCTTCATCGGCATTTTGAGCAAATGTTGCATAAGATGAACTTAAAGCATTATCAGCATATGATGCACTTGTTACTGTTCCTGTTAAATGTGATGCTGTTACTGCATAAGAGGCACTGTTAGCATTTTCGGCAAAAGAAGCATAAGAAGCTGATTCTACTGAACCAGATTGTGCTACTGTTACGTCAAACGTTGTACCATTATCTTTTGTAAATGTTATGGTTGAGGATACTGCTGATGCTGTCACGATTCCATCTCCAAAGAAAGAAGCTGAATCGGCATTAGTAGCTTTTGACGCTGTTACTGTTAGGTTAGTTATTTGGTTACCTAAACCGTCTACTGGTATACTTCCAGAGTCTTGAACTAAATTCTCAAAACTTTGTGATATGTATTGATTGGTTAAGTTAAAATCTGCTGCCATTATTGTGGGTATTGTTTATATCTTCTATCGTATGTTCTAATACCATATTCCCTTGCCATGTCTAAGAAATACCCACCTCTCATAACAAAAGGATTCTTGTATTTGTTTGAATAGTCTGGTAGCTGTTGATAGAGTTTAGTGTCTTGTTGTAACTCTGGGAATAGGCTATCTTCTTCTAAAATGTATTCAGTTAATCTTTGACCGTAGTAGTCCATTTTGTTTCTTATGGACTGTCTCTTCATATCATACAGATCTCTTTCTACAGGATCTGAGTTCTCTCCACCATTTGGTCTTAATAAACCGTTATTTCTTGGTCTTAGGTAAATATCTTCTAATGTCTCGTAGTATGTAGCATATAATAAGTAGTCCTGTATATAATCATCAACAAGTGTTTGATAGTTACCTGTTAAACTACTTGAATCAACATCTGATAGTAGTTTTTGATATAATACGGTTCCAATTATATTCTGTAACCAGTAGTCTTGTGCTGTTCTAATATTGTTTTTTATTAGTTCACTATCTACTGCGTTGTTAAGACTTGTAAAGCTTCTTACTTTTGCTTCTGATATTAAAAAAGTAGTTGTCATATTACTAAATAGGTTTAGGCTAATAAAGGTTCACTTGGTGTATTATCTACTTGTGACTTTTCTTCATCATTTATTTCGTTACTTACTACTACTTCTTGGTCTTGTTCTCCTTCTTCAAGTAATCTTGTTTGGTTAATACCAAGAACAATGTCTGGGTAGTTAAATGACATAATCATTTCAAAGCATTTTAACATCTCTTGTTGGTAAGGTAAAATTACCAGGTTTAAGAATAATAAATGAGCATCTAATAACTCTGCTCTACCACCTAATTGTCCTGCTTCTTTTATACCTAATAACATTGGACTTGTAATCCTATGTGCTGTAAGTATTTTTTGCATTACTAAATCATTGATAGTAGTATAATAAGTATCTGTTTGGTTAGATGGGATTGGAGTAATGACTGGTGCCATTTCTTTCTCCGGTACATCCATATAAACTAACGAACCAGCATTATTAGTACCAGCATAATTGCTTTGAAGTTGTTGTTCTATCTCTCTTAACTGTTCATCGCTTCCATTTGTGAAAGTTGTAATAGATAAAGAAGGAGTTAAACCATTCTTTATGTTGTTTACATGAAAATCATCTATGGATTGATCTAATTCTATTATTCTTAGAGCTGCTACATAATCAGGTAACGGATAGTATGTTTGCCCAGGTCTATAATCTCTGTGAACATATATTTGGTGAGGTTCTTCTTGCTTCTTTTCTGGATTGTATACAGGAAGGTAATCTATGTCGTCTTCATTTTTGTATACTGTACCTGAAAATCTGTTCAACTTATCCCACTTGTCCGAGATAAAGTATCCTGGGATGTGGCCGTACTTATTCTTTTCTTTAGCTCTCAACGTACTAAAGTCTATATGATAAGCCTCAAGCCTGGATCTGTCATTACTATAAACTATCTCAAGAGCAAAACTCCCGTGTAGCTTAAAGTCAAGAGCACATTTAGAAAATAGGTCATTCCAAGAATCACCATGACTATTTGCTCTTTTTAAGTATGTTTCTTCGTTTGCTGTTAATCCTTCTCCGATTACTCCTTCTACTACAGCATTTATACATGAAGCATTAACTGAGCTTTTATTGTACATCTCAATTAAATGTTGAGGAAACATGTTATCCTCTCCATTCTTAACATACTTTTGGTCTTTATCTTTTTTGTATTCGTGGTAGTTAAACTCACGAAGTGATGAGTTGTTGAGTTTTTTGAATGTAAATTTTTTTTCCATCTTATGAATTGTATGTTATATATGCTCCGTCTTCATTCGAAGTAATATAATTTGTAAATGTTGGATCGTTTGTACCAAATACAAATGCTCTACCAGTATCTATGTTTCTTGGAAGTCCTGTAGATTCTTCTACGTTACTCCATATACTTTGTATTGTACTGAAAAACTTATTTGCTTCTCCCCATTTTAGTTGACCACTTCCTTGATTGTCTCTAAGGTTGTAAGTATACTGTCCACTTGCTGTTGGAATTGCTGATCCTGTGTAGTTAAATCTATAATACTCACTTAAGTTATCTGGTGCATTTGTTAAAGACAAAGAAAACGATGATGAAGCCAGGTCCATATCGTGTGTTAATTCCATTGAAAATGTTGAACCAGTAACACTTCCTGTTACAGGCCAAATAGCAATACTACCAGTATCTACGTTTGTATATAGGTTTATCATACTATTAAATATAAAAAAAAGGGATTGATTTCACAACCAACCCCGTTTCTTTTTCTAATAAAGTTTAGCTAACTGTTATACCAGTCAATGCGTCAGTTAAGGCTCCTGAAGTAGTTACCTCTTCTGCCGGGAATGGCTCTTGTGCTTCAAAAGTTAACGCATATTGATTTGCGTCTCCTAATGCCGTACCAGTTCCACCAGTTCCACCTGTTACAGTGCTTCCTCTGTATCTACCTACATAAAAGAATTGCCCAACGTTATCGTCCACACCATTATTCGTTTCTACAACGATTTTAAGGTCTGGGTTTTGAGTTAATACTTTTACTTGGTTTCTAATAGAAGCTTGTAACTTATGCATCGCTATGTTAGTTACCTGACTGTAAAATACAGTACCGTTTTCTAAACTTGGAGTTGGAGTCTCTGTAAAGTCACCAACGTTTCTTGGTAATTCAAACTTGTAAAATACACCTGTTCCTGAAATATCAGAAATAGCACCCGAAGCTGCTGTTACTGAAGAAACTGAACCAGATAATATATACACGTTTTTAATACCACCTACGTTGTCTCTACATCCTAAAGAGAATCCTGAGCTTAAATTACATGCCATTTTTTATATGTTTTAAGTTAAACAATGCTTCTATTTACGCTTGGTCGTTAGATACGAAATATTCTGGGTGTCCAATTTGTACACCTAATTTGTTTCTTAATCTATATTTTAACGCGTCTTCGTTTATATCAAACCACATCTGGAAGTTTGTAGTATCAGAAGTTAAGTCTGTACCTACAACCATGTCTGATGCTGGTCCGATGATTACTCTCTCACTTGATCTTAAACCATAAGTACCGATAATCTTAATGTTAGGGTATCCTGGTAATGGGACTTCGTAGAATCCTCCTCTTCTTTCAACAGTAGTTGGGTCGAAGTGGAATAAGTTTTGAGTAGTTAATCCGTTTACGATTCTTTGGAATACTGAAGTACCACACCATACAGTTAAATCTGGAGCGTCAAGTACGTTAACGTCTACAGACTCTAACATTGTAGTAATCTGGTCATATGCAGTAGAACCTGTAATAACGTTAGCACCAATTCCTGTTGCTACGTTTACTCCTGAAGTAGATCCTGAGATTAAAGTCTTAAATCCATCAGCATCTGGAGTTACAGTTGAGTTAGCGAATGTAGATCCACTTACTGCGTTCCAAATAAAGTCGTCGTTATTTTGTTGTGATTTTTTTACAAGGTCAGAAGACATCTCTGTTAAGATGTTCATCGTGTCCTCGTAAGAACCTTCTGGTAAGAAAGCCTTACCTGTATACTTCTCAGTTAAGAGTTGTAGGTTCCATGCGTCATAAGCAGTTCTTTTAGTAACTGTTATGTTTCTTTGAGTAAAGTCAGCTGAACCTGATGCAGTTGAAACAGCATTACCTCCTTGGAAGTAAGGTGCTACTGATACAAGGTTAAGAGGTTCTTGATATTTAATACCCTCTTGTATGCTAACATACTCTGCTGTGTTTCCAGTGTAAACTGTATCTAATACAAGTTTACCTGCTAATTGATTGTTAAAATCGCTTAAAGCTGTTACATCTAACATGTCTTATTAATTTTTAGAGTTATTAGTTAAGTTAAATAAAGCTTTCTCGTACCTTTTTTGATTGTACACTGCTTTAGGTTGTTCGAAATTACTTTTTGACTTTGCATATTTTGACTCAGCAAGAGGTTTTTCAGAAGGAGCACTCATGTACTCTTTCATTTTTTCCTCGTGTTCAGTCATAATAGTTTCGTGCTCAGCCAACTTGTTGCGTAGTTCCTCAATCGCAGGTCCTACTTCAGTCATGATAGCTTCGATGATCTCTTCTTTAATGTCCATTGTTTCCTCTTCAGGATGCATGTCCATCTCGATATCATCTTCTTCTAACTTGACCTCTTCTGTTGTGTTTTCTGAAACTTCTTCAGCAGACATTTCTTCTTCGTGTTCTGCTAATGAACCTTCATCACCACCTTCTGGTCGAGCTATACCAGTGATTTTTCCTTCACCATCTACTGTTACAGTAATACCACTTTCAGTTGTATGCTCGCCTGATGGAGCCAATACCTCTTCTCCTGCTTCCGTTTCAACGTACAATTCATCACCTACAGCGAAAGAAGAATCCTTCTTGTTTGTGATTTTTGTTCCGTCTACTAAAGTAGCTGAATCGAAGTTTTGTTTTTCTTCTGAAGTGTTTTCTGTTTCAGTCATTTCGGTAAGTGAAAAATACTTTTTTACAAGCTCTTTTAATTGTTCTTTGTTCATATTAAAAGAATTAAGGTTAAAAAGTGATTGTTCCTATAAAAATAAATAGACAAAACCCCGAAGGGAATATATATTTAGTTTTCTCTACGTAACTTAGCATCGTAATGGTCGAATCTATCATGTTCAGTTGGTGTTGCCAATAGTATACCTGGTTTAATATAACCTTCTATAGTCTTTTGGTAAATATACGACATCCATGTTTGTTCGTACGGATATTCCCAAGTAGTCTCTAAAAATAACTTACGGTTTCCTTCTCTGGATACAAGCTGAGGCCAGTTACAATAATAAACCTCTCCTGTAGCATAAGGTATTCCGTTTATACTCTTTATATTTTCGTATTTAGTAAATGGTTTTTCTTCTATTTTTGGAAATAGTTCTTTTCTTTTGTCTTGAGGTAAATTATGCCAAGACCATTGGTAACTATTATCTCCAAAAAACTCAGTAAAGTTAAACTTAATAAAGTCAAACTGTTCTTTGTTTACTATTTCAGTTACTTTATGTAAAAAATTGTTAAACATTCTACCAAAACCATTCCTACAAGTTGAATCTAAACCATTGTAGAAAAACATATCATCTTCAAAAAACATATAACCGTCAAGGTCTGTTTTATCGAAATGTTCAGCTATAAACTGTCTTCCACCGCATATACCTATGTTTTCTCCTGGATCTATTAGTTCAAACTCGTATTGTTTACATAACTCTTTGTATTTTTTTGTAGTTGACCTATCAGTAGAGTTATTTAGTAAGTATTTTTCTGTGTGTAACAGGTATGGATCATAAGCTTCCATACTTCTCACCAGTTTATCAAACTGATCTGGTGAGTTAAACGTAATAACGTAAAGACCTAAATGTTTCATATCACTAAAAGTAGGTTTTTTGGCAACTAATTCCAACTTATCATCTATGGCATCTTGAAACAACTTAAATACTAAACCATTTTCTTCTATGACATGATATGAAACAAGGTCTTTGAGTAAATAAACCATTATAGCAAAGATACTTTCTTCAGTACCCATATAACCATCTGATAGAGTAGTATCTAACAGTTTATAGTAATGGTTCATTACTTCGTTTATTTTATCTTTCTTACCACCAAAGAATCCTCCTCTACCAATAAGAGTAACTTCTTCTTTAGCGTAGTTGTTTATGTCTGGATACTTAAAACCATGTATTTCGTTAGTAGCTTTGTAAGGATAACATACAAATAAAAAGTTATTTAGTTTTTCACTAATCTTTTGTAACGTTTGTTCAGTAACATAAGTATCTAAATTAACAGTATTAGATAAACCAGCATCAATCCAGTACATATAATCACTATCAAAACTATCTAATAACTTAGCATCATGTAGTAACATCATTTTTGACATTACTATTGGGTTGTACCATTCAAGTCCTCCTTGTGTTGACTCTTTTAACCAACCTGCTTGATTATACCAATCGGGATTTTGTCTTATGTCTTGTATAGTATCATAAAACTCATTCTTAAACCAATCAAGTTCCCTGTATATAAACTGTATTTTATTGTCTCTACGTTCGTTTACAAAGTTTTCAAGAAAAGTATCACCAAATACTATTAAGTTAACGTCTACCTTAAGTAATTTTTCAAAGCATTCTAAATAATGTTCATAAGTTCTCTTGAAAGAGGTATCCATTTGACCTCTTCCTATATCCCATAAGCCTGTTACTAATGTTATTTTCATTTAATGTGTTCTACAAAGTTAGAAAACCTAACTAAATCTTGATCTTCTTCTACGTTACTATCTTCATGATACCAAGTATCAAACAAATAAGTCTTAAATAACTCCGGTCTTCTGGTAGCTATTACTGATAATAAAGCTTCATGGTTTATTATAGTATTCTTGTTAAACATCTCAGTAGCAAGTTTGTTAAACTCTTCTAATAATGTATGTATGTATTTTTTGTTACCTCCTATAATACCTCCTATCATGTTAAACTTTACTACTTCATTAAAAGTATTATACACCAATGAATTAACTGCTCTTCTATTTCCTATACAAATAAGTTTATCACCTACAAACTTGTTGATGTTAGGAATTAACTCTTTGTTAAAGACTCCATTAAACTCGTAGTTTGTTATAGTATGAGACATACCATCTATTGTATTAGGATTATACTTGTTAGGCCATAAAGACCAGTATGATAAACCTGAGTCTATCCAATAAGTGTATTCGTTATCTAAATAATGGTCTTTGAGTATGTTTAACTTACCGTAATCTACCTCATGGTACATTTTAACTAAGTTACTTTGTAAGTATTGTTCTTCTTCTTTATGTTTACTCTTTACTGATTTCAGACTATCACTATACTCAAACTTTTTTAAGTGTTTGTTTATTATAGTTAAGTTTTTAAGGTTTAATTGTTTGACTAAAGGTTCAGTAAAATCGTTTACATAACAAACAATAGGAATCTCCATTTTAGTCAATTGAATAAGAGAATATAAGTATCTCTGTAATCTTGCTTCCCAAGGCCAAGTATAATAAGGAAACTCTGGTTGACCAAAGTATATTGCTGTTACTATTTGCATATAAGTATATCTTCTAAAATTACTCCGTCCATTTGTGTACTACTTAATACTTCTACGGCATCAAGGTAAGTATTTACAAGAGGTCTTCCTGCTTGGTTAAATGATGTGTTTATTAAAACACCTAATCCTGTTTGTTTATCAAGTTCAGTTAGTAAGTCATACAACCATTTGTTTTGTTTTTCTGTTACTGTTTGTACTCTTGCTGTATTATCTATATGTACTACTGATGGTATTATATCTAAGTATTCTTCTCTAACTTTAGGACAGTAACTCATCCATCTACTTTCTTTATCCCATTCAAAGTATTTGTTTACATCTTCCAGTCTTACTACAGGAGCAAATGGTCTATAAAACTCTCTATTTTTAACTTTAGAGTTAAGTATATCTTTCATATCAGGTATAGTAGGATCACAAAGTATACTTCTGTTTCCTAAAGCTCTTGGTCCATGTTCACTATTACCTCTTACAACACCTATTATTTTTCCTTCTTTTATTAACTCAACCATTCTTTTATGGTTATAGTCTTCATGTTTTCTATGTGTTTCTAATATTTTACTTAAGTTATACTTATCTAAAATAGGTAAACCTTTGTAAGTTATGTCTACTGGTTTGTATGGCATACTTTCACCAAGTAACATACCAACGGCTAAACCACAATCTGATGTATTAGGTGTTACAAATGTTTCTCTTAATTCTGATAGTTTTGTATTTAGTAAAACGTTAAGTGCACAACCTCCAGCTATATGTAAGGGTAAGTTAGGATATTCATCTAAATAAGGTTGTACATAATCTATAAACTTTTTTTCAAAAATGTATTGATTAGTAGCAGCTAAATCTTTACTATCTTCTTCTGATGCTTGTTTAAGATCGTCTAACGGTATTTTTAACCTTTCTAACATTTCCATTAACAGTACATCATGAGGTACTCCTGCTTGTAAATCATACCATTTTTCAAACTCTTCAAACCATTCTTCCCTTGGTTTACCATAAGAAGCTAACCCCATAAGTTTACCAGAATATACTAAGTTACCTTGTATAGCATAAGAAGGTTCTTTTCTTATTTGTACACAATGACAACCAATCATACTATAACACACACCAAAGTTCTTATCTACTTTTTTAAGTAAATGAGCACCAGTTCCTTTTTCTACTCTGTAAATGTTAAACCAGCCGTCATTACCACCACCATCAAATGATACTACTAAAGCTTCTTTATGGGGTGATTGGTAAATACTATTTGTAGCATGTGCTCTATGGTGTTCTCCATATATGTATTTCCTTGCCGGTATGTTTTGATAGTAATAGTATTGAACACCGTTGTGATTGCATTCAGTGTTCATATGTATAACTTTATCAAAATAAGTAACTCCGTACTTATCTTTTATGTATTCTAAGATAAGAGGTAATATATATTCTCTGGCATGACTTGTTAAATAAAAACCATAACCGGCATTTTTAACGTTAGTCCATCTTTCTAACTCTATTACTTCTAATATCTCTCCGTCTTTTTCAAGAGCTACTGAACAGTTATGTGAACCGTAAAAACTAAGATTGTACATTGTGTAAGTATCCTTCTCTATATTCTACCCATTGTTGAGATTCACTATATGGCCAAACTATCCATTTGTAAGGTAGTGGACCATTATACTCAACCCAAACTTTCCACCACTCTTCTGTTCCATTTAAGAAACCAGTGACTTGTTCTTTAGTTTGATCTTTTCTATATAACTCATTACCCATTTCATCGTGTAGTATTACAGCTACAAAACTATAATCCTTAAACATAAAACTACTCTTATGTAAGTCAATACAGTGTCTAAATTTTTGGTAAAATTCATCCTCTGGTTGACCTGGTGCTGGTAGTTTATTAGATGTTCTTTGGGTTACTGATCTATCTTTGAATCTAATACCGGCAAATAACTCATACTCCTCTAATGTTCTTTTATCTCCTAACCCGTATTTTTCAAAAGTTTTTTTATTACAAGGAGAACATATTTCTCCATCTACTCCTAACAGTTGTCTGTTTCTGGCATGACTATTGTTATTCTTTGTGGTCCAGTCTGTGTCATCATCCCATTGTTTTGTTCTACCTTTTCTTGTATATTCATGCCAAGCTATTATTTTGTTAGGATAGAATATATCATAACCATGAGTCCAAGCTCTAACAGCTAAACTAATTTCTTCACCATGAAAATAATAGTTGGGATCATGAGGTACTTCTTCACAAAACTTACCATCTGTAAAACAAAAATGTGCTGAAAAAAATCTACCAAGTTGTGGTTTTTTAGTATCATGCATTGTTTGTGGTAAGAAAAATATAGCACCTTCTGGTATAAACCTATCAAATGTTAACTCCCAAGGTTCTTTTGCTCTTCCTTCTGGGTCATTATCTGGGTCATAACTTGGAATGTAGGCTGTAAGTAGAGGTTTTTCATAACCATCTTTTTTAAGACCTTTGTACATAGTCTTAGCTACTTTATCCCAGTTTTTTACAAACCTATGATGAGAATCAAGTTGTAAAGTATAAGTTTCTCCTTTGTATTGTTGTTGTATATAATTTCTTGCCCAACAAGTACCTTTAGTTTCTGAGTATAGTACGTCAAGAATAGTAAATCTTTTATCTTTTCTGTATTTGTCTAAGTCTTTGTTGAACTTATCATCTGGATGATATTGGTTACAAATACATATATGTAAGTTGTCAGGTTTTTCTGCTTGTTTAAGTAAGTCTTGTAAGGTAGGTCCTAATTCAGGATCTCTATAACTTGCTATTTGTATAAAAATAGTTTCTTTATTTCTGCCCATAGGTATCGTTGATAAGTTGTTGTATATCGTTGAAGATTCTATCTATCCTTTCTTCAAACTCTTCCCAAGTAAGCTTTCTATCTTCTTTCTTTTTATCCATCTTCTTTTTATATAAGTAGTACTTGGTTTACCAAAAAGGTAAGAAAAATAACTCAGAAAAACAAATATTTAGTAAACTTTTTTATAGTATAAGTAAATCTTATAGTGTTATAAGAAAAAAATATTAAGAAAAAGTTGTTGTTTTGGGAAAAACCAACTATATTATAATATAAATCAAAGTTAAACGTATATGAATACTATAGAAATACTAAAGAAAATAAACCAGATAGAATCTATACTGGTTAATATAAAGGAAGACTTAAATAGTAAAGGTAATAATAATACTGGGTTAAATAAATTAAGTAATAAACCTAAGTTATACCCTAAGAATACTAAAATAATAGATAGACTTATAGAGTTAAATACTAATGAAAAGACTAAAAGCTTTTTAGATAGTTTAGCTAATAATGATTATAGTACTATTACATTAGGTCAGAAAAAGGTTATAGATGAACTGTGTATTCAACTAAACCTAAATCCAGATGACTACGAAGATATGTACCAAGTGTAATCAAGAATTACCTATAAAAGAATACTATACAATAGTAAATAAAAAGGGTAGAAAATATACCTACAACTACTGTAGAAAATGTCACTACAGTAAGATGACCAAACATACAGCCGAAAGGTGGAGAAAACAGAATCCTGAAAGATGGAGAAAAGATGTACATAAGTCCTTAAGGGCTTGGTACAGTAGAATGAACAAAGGTGTTTATTGTTTAATAACTACCAAAGGATTGTATGTAGGAGCTACAGATAAAGTAAGAGCCAGAGTTGCTCAACATAAAAGTAACTTTCCAGGTAATGTAGCAAGTAAAGGAGCTAAAATAATATTCTGGTTTATTCTTGAAAAAGAATCCAATAGAAAGAAAAGGTTCGAAAAAGAACAAAAATGGATCAAATGGTTAAACCCAAGTCTAAACGAAAAGACAGGTCCTAAAACTTAAAAGAAAGTAAGGTAGATACTAAGGGTTGTGAGAAGAAAGTTACGTGTATCTACCTTTTTCTTTCTACTATAAGCTTAAATACATAAGCACCTAAACTACCTATAAACCCAAGTACAAAGGCTAATATTAAATCTTCAAAGTGTAAAAAACTTACAACTGAACTTGAAGTAAAACCAATTCCTAAGGTAAAGTTAGTATCCATACTATATATATTTATATATTAAGCTTTATTAGCTTGAATTAATCTATCTGAGAAGAAACCTTCTATTGAGAAACCTTTTACAGTTTTAGCCTTAACAAGCTCCCATATATCTTCGTTCTCTATTTGGTAAGTACCTACCCAAGTACCTTCTGGAAAATCAAATCCGTAAGATTTAGACTTATCGTTAAGAGTATCTTCTACAATCCAAGTCTCAGCCATAAAACCTTCTACCGGTTGGTTAGGATCATGCTCTAAATTCATTTTATCAAGTAGTTTATTCTTCATCATCTTTTCTGCTATCTGCTTGATTGTATCTTTTGAGAAATAAACAAAATACTCGTTACCCTCTTCATCGTATCTCTTAATAAGTTTATCAGGAACCATTAACGCTCCAGTAACTCTCATTTGTTCTGTATCTAAAGCAAACTTGTATCCATCGTTTCTCCCTGTAATAGAGAATGTCTCTCTAAAGTTTTTTTTGTTTGACTGTTCTTCTCTACGAATGGATTTTAACTTTCTCTGAGCCCATGCTATACCTTCATCACCTCCCCATGCATCCCACATAAGTTTACCACATCCTTCGCCGTAAGGTGTGTTTTTATTTTGTCTGTGTCTTTCGAAAGCAGCCATTCTTGCTATTGTATCTTCTGAGATTGGCTCTCTTTTTGCCAGTTGATTTGCTCTTTGTTTACCTACTGGTGTACCACATGAACCCCATCCTTCTTTTTCTGCCCATTTAAGAGCTCTTTTAGCATTATTTGTAGCAGCTTGTGGATAGTCCGTATAGCTTTCAAATGCCTGTGGTTCTTCTGAGTGTGTAAATACTTTACTATTACCTCCCATACCTTCGTGATTGATACAGTAGTAATATAATTCTTTTGGGGTGTCGTCAGTAACCTGTAGATATAACTTGTTACCCATTACAGCTATACCTTTATTATATTCTTTACCTCCACCCCATATGCCGTCTTTAGTTAAACTAATTCTTAAATCGTGAGTTAAGTTTGATTCGTTTGATTGGTCAAAACAATAAGTATTACCAACAACTAAATGTAAGTCTGGTGTTAACTCTCCGTTAATAACATATTTGTTACCTTCACCTGTTTTTACTACAGATACATCAAAATGTAATTCATGACCTGAATAAGACCTTGTAGGATGGTTAGCATAATCTGGTAAAGTAGAAACGTCTATATCAAAAGAATCGTAACAAATAGCCAATGCTTGATCCTCCGGAAATCCTTCAGACTTTAGAACGGGTAGACATCTACCCATATAGTCATCTCTACTTTCACCAGGTATCCTTTCAACGAATTGATCTTTGAAAGAATGCTTTATTAACTCGTAAGTTACTATATCTTCTAAATCTTCTTTCTTAAAAGCATAAAAGTCAGACTCTATAGCTGGTGATTCTACTAATGCTACAGCATCAAATCCTGATATCTTGTCTAACTCGTCTATTATTAACTCGATTATTTTCATACTATTAAATAGGTTTAAGAACCAAACGTTCTTCTTGTTTGTATTTTTGCTTCTGCCTCTGCCGCTGATCTTGTATCTCCAGCTACTACATATGCTCTTACCGCTGCTGTTGCTGTAGGATCTGCTACGGGAATAGCTTCTTCTGATAAAGTTGGTGTTTGTGGAATACTTCCTTGATTAACGACAGGTACTGCTGGACCTCCTTGAACACCTGATATAATTTCTTTAGCTTGACCAATAGCTCCTAATACTGCTGCTATTTGAGTAGCATAAAATATAGGAAAGGCAAATGCTGCTGCGGGTCCTGTTCCTCTTGCTGATTTTTGTGCTATATCTAAAGCTTGAGCAAACCCAACACCTGTAGTTAAAGCAATCTCTGCTACTGCTGCTGCTTTACCTGCTGCTGTACCTTGACCCAAAGCCATAGATAAACCACCTAATGCTCCTGCTGTTTCTAAAAGTACTTGCTGTCTTGCTTGGTCTGCTGCATTTTGTTCTCTTATACCCTGTAAGTAATCTTCTTTATTTTTTGCTAAAGCTTTACCTGTTGCGTCACTAACTGAAGTAGTAATCTTGTTAGCATTGACAAATATCTCTGCCATTTTACCAGCAAACTCCGTTACACCTACTACTGTATTTACTGTGTTAACTTGTCTGTTTTGTACTATTTCATTTTCTGTAGTTACTACATCAGTCTTTAACTCTAACAATCTTTGCTTGGCACCCTGTATAATACCTTCTAATGCTTCTGTTTCTTCTGATTTAGGATCTACTGCTTTAGCGTATTCTACAGCATAACCAGTTAAATTACCTGTTGCTTGGTTAAACAACATTTTTATTTTTTCCCACCTTGTTATTTTACTATTCTCTTCTTCTTTCTCTTGTAAAGCTATTTCGTTTTGAAGAATCATTTGCTCGGTAATAGCAATCTGAGCTTCTAACTCTTTTAGTAATTTTTTATTTATTTCTTCTTGATCTTCTTCTTTTAACGCTAAAATACCTTTTTCTAACCTAAGTAAAGTTATTATATCATCTGAGTATCCAAGAGTTTTTTCAAAACTATCGTTTAACTTTTCGTTTTCATCTTTTGTTAAACCAATAGCTATCTTTATGTCGTCCCAATAAGAAGCTATAGTACCAATAGCAACAACAAATAAACCTACTCCTGTAGTTATTAAAGCAGTTTTTGTTACCTTACCAAAGTTTTGGAACGCTACACCAGCAGCTTTTAATGCTGGACTTAATCTTTGTATTCCCTCTGATACATCTTTTATACCGATAGCAACTGCTATAGCTGAAGCAGCCTTACGTTCCAGATCCCCAAATGCCTCTGACTCTATACCTAAAGTTCCTAATACACCTACCACTGACGCTAAAGAACCAGCCATAAGTTTTACTGCCCCATCTGCTGCTTCTATCTTCTTTTCAAAAGTAAAACCTTCTATCTCTGTATTAGTTCTCTTAATTTCAGCATTAAGAGATTGAGCCTCTTTGGTAAGATTCTTAAATGCTTCACTATTTCTATCGACCTGCTTTAACTCTTCATTAACTTGAGACAATTGATCCTCTAATTGACCTAAAGTCTTTGACTGAACGTTAATGTCGATATTATATGTTTTTGTTGCCATATTAGTAAATAGGTTTTAAGTTATATGTTATGGACATATTGGACAACTTGTTGGTCCTGCTGTTTTAACTCCATTAAAGAATTCGTAATAAACACTTGCATCTTCACTTACATATACTG